>ENA-UEQB01000150-UEQB01000150.1-human-gut-metagenome-genome-assembly--contig:-NODE-150-length-63778-cov-14.034662_pt1 | contig 63778 bp, 57 predicted proteins | sample MGYA00242901_ERZ507918 | MGnify/ENA primary metagenome ERZ507918 (study PRJEB26167, sample SAMN06115405) | human gut metagenome | host: Homo sapiens | place: China:Sichuan | collected 2016-04-06... | reverse complement strand
ACCCATCGAAGTGATCATCGGCGAGAGCCGATGACACAGTAGGGAATCCTCGCCGTTCACGGCGAGGAGGATGTCAAATTTTCGCTAATTGAAGCAGAACTCTTTTTAATTGGAGTCAAAACTCAGAGATGAGGTTTGGCAGATTGATTGAAACGAGAGTGAGATTTTCAGTATCGAGAATAAGCCCGAAAGTTAAGTAATCCCAATAGTACCGAATGTTTTTTCTTCCGCCATGATCATTTTCAATGATCGTTTCAATAGTAGTGCTTAACTGTATATGTGCTAATGAAAAACCATAGGTGTAACAGAGTGTATGTGCAAATAACTTTGTAGATTCAGGCAATTATTTTCCTGCTGAAAACTCAATAATGAATTCAAAGCAAAAAGGAGGATCGCAGTGCCGAATAGTTTCCATAAGATCGGAAGTCGTTGCTTTGTGTATGGCTTGTTGTTGACATTGAGTTCAGTGGGTTGTGCTCAGACACAAAGTCAGCCGCCGGCAGTCGATATGGTCAAAATTCAGGGCGGAGAATTTCTGATGGGAAGTCCCGCAAGTGAATTTGAGCGCCAGAAAGATGAACTGCAGCACAAAGTTCGGGTCAATGACTTCCTGATGAGCCGCTATGAGGTGAGTCAAAATGATTTTGAAGCGGTGATGTCCTTTAATCCTTCATCGCATAAAGGTCGAGACTTGCCCGTAGAAAATGTTTCCTGGTTTGATGCCGTTCGTTTTTGTAATGAATTGAGCCTTCAGAGCGGTTTAACACCCGTCTATGACATCAAAGATAATCAGGGAACGCTGACAGTGTCTTTCAATCAAAAGGCAAACGGTTACCGTTTGCCCACTGAAGCTGAATGGGAATACGCCGCCCGAGCAGGAACTCAAACCCCTTTTAATACCGGAGAGAACATTAACTCTGATCAGACTAATTATTACGGCACCTATCCGTATAGAGACAGACCGTCTCAGCTTTATAGGGGCGAAACAGTTCGGGTAGGCAGTTTTAAGCCCAACGCCTGGGGACTATATGACATGCACGGCAATGTCTGGGAATGGTGCTGGGATCGTTATGGAGCTTATAACGCAAATGCTGCTGACAACCCGACGGGAGCAGAGAGCGGACGATACCGTGTCAATAGGGGAGGCGGCTTTAACGATTTCGGCAAGCACTTAAGAAGCGCCTATCGGGCGGCTCACAACCCTGAAAATAAGACATTTAATATCGGCATTCGTTTGGTGCGTAATGCTCAGTAAAAAGGAGTTGCAGTAATGAAATCCACACGCAGAAGTTTCTTAGGGGCAATTTCCGGACTTTCCTTAGCGGCCGCTTCTGGAACGCTTTGGGCTCAGACTGCTGCAAGCGGTAAAAAGCTGATCGTGTTTTTCTCCTGGTCCGGCAATACGCGCTATATTGCACAGATGATTCAGGGCAAGATCGGTGCCGATATTGTAGAACTTGAATTGGTAAAGCCTTATTCGGAAAATTACAGTACGTGCCTCGATGAGGCAAAGCGCGATCAAAGGGCTGACGCAAGACCTGAACTCAAGACTCAAATTGCCAACATCGCTCAGTACGACACCATTCTTTTGGGTTACCCCAATTGGTGGGCTTCTATTCCGATGCCTATAGCGAGTTTTTTGGAAAGTTATGATTTATCTGGCAAAACCATTATTCCGTTTTGCACGCACGGAGGCGGCCGTTTAGGGCAGAGCGTTTCTGCGATTTCTAAGCTTGCTCCCAATTCAACCATTGGAGAAGCTTTGTCGGTGCATTACCGTGGAGGCTCTTCCTTATCTGCTGATATAGACGCTTGGCTTAAAGAAAATAAAGTGATTTAAGATCATGACTGCAGCGACAAAGGGCATAAATATCGCATCAAAAAAGGCTTTCGCGCTCACTTTTTTTGCGCTCTTTATCCTATGCTTGGGAGCCAGACTAACAGGGTTATTGTTTCATCAACTGTTGGGTCTGGCTTTTGTCGCGTTTGCAGTAATACATTGTTTGGTGCACGCAGGATGGTTTATGAGTTTTTCATCAGGCCGCTGGACATTGAGGCGGCTGGTGACGCTCGTTATTAATTCTCTTTTGTTTTTTTGCACTTTGGTGCTGGCAGTAACGGGTGTTTATCTTTCACCTGATTTATTCAGTTTTTTGGGGCTTGAGTCATCCATGACGACTCGCTCGATTCATTCTTTAGCGGCATTTTGGACATTGGTGCTCATCGGTATTCATTTGGGACTGCATGGTCAGATATTTGTCAGAGCTTTGGCAAAAAGCCTAAGTTCGCAAGGAATATATTTTTTAGCGTTATTGTTCAGCGTGGTCGGCGCAATCGGTTTTGCCGATCGAATGCTTTTTGAAAAGCTCTTTTTGGGATTTGCCTTTGATTTTTGGGATGAAACAAGACCCCTTGTGCTCTACTTTATTCTTTATGCAGCAGTGAGTTTGACAGCGGCAGTCATAACTCTGGTTGTCGTTGAATTGTCTCATCGAAAAAATGCAGTTTTCAGAAAGTCTTCTTAATGCATTAATGATTGTCTTGCGTTGACTTTGAGGCGATTTTGTCTTTGTGCAGGTAGTTTGTAGTAGTTTTTCGGATGATTTTCAACCCTTCTAAGCTACTCAGCTTAATTTGAGCAGAGTTTTTCTTTTTGGCTTTCACTAAACTCATTTATACCCTTTTAAAAAAGAACAAGAATGAGTGCCTTTAATCCTATCGCAATTACGTTTTGCGGCTACCTTTTGCTGATGGTCATCATCGGTTTCGTAGCCTGGCATTACACGCGTGACTTTAATGATTATGTTTTGGGCGGACGACGCCTAGGCGGTCTGGTGACGGCACTGTCCGTCGGTGCAAGCGACATGAGCGGATGGCTTTTGATGGGATTGCCGGGAGCGGTTTTTCTATCCGGTATATCGGAAAGCTGGCTTGCGATCGGTCTTTGCATCGGCTCTTTTGTGAATTGGAAAATTGTCGCAGCAAGACTTCGCGTATACACCGAAAGATGCCAAAACGCTCTGACGCTTCCTGACTATTTAAGCCATCGTTTTGACGATGATAAACGTCTTTTAAGCATTATCTGTGCGGCAGTGATTTTGATTTTCTTTACGATTTATTCGGCAAGCGGCATGGTGGCAGGTGCCAGACTTTTTGAATCTACTTTTGATATCCCATACTCGACTGCTCTCTGGATCGGAGCTGCTGCCACCATTCTTTATGTCTTTATCGGGGGATTTCTTGCAGTCAGCTGGACCGATACGGTTCAGGCGGCGATGATGTGTGTTGCTCTGGTAGTAACGCCCATTGTAGTTATGACCGAACTGGGTGGTTTTTCTGAAACAGTCAGTCAGGTGGGCGCCATTGATGTGTCCATGTTGGATATGTTTAAGGGACAAACCGTCATCGGTATCGCTTCTCTTGTGGCCTGGGGACTGGGCTACTTTGGGCAGCCCCATCTGCTCGTGCGTTTTATGGCAACAAAGTCCATTAAAGTTATTCCGACTGCCTGCCGCACTTCCATTATTTGGATGGTTTTCTGTTTGGCCGGTGCCGTCAGTGTGGGCTTTTTCGGCTGTGCTTATTTTGCGCAGCATATTACCGAAGGCACTTCAGTAATCGCCAATCCGGAGTTGGTTTTTATTGTTTTAAGCCAAGTGCTCTTTAATCCATGGATTGCCGGGATTTTAATGTCAGCTATTTTAGCGGCTGTCATGAGTACGCTTTCCTGCCAGCTTTTAGTTTGCTCATCCACACTCACTGAAGACTTTTATCGAGCTTTCATTCGTCCGCAAGCTTCGGCCCGAGAGTTGATTTGGTTCGGACGGGCGATGGTTTTGATGGTGTCACTGGTTGCCATCCTGATTGCGATGGATCCTCAAAGTAAGGTACTGGGCTTAGTGAGTTATGCTTGGGCCGGTTTCGGAGCCTCATTCGGTCCTGTCATCATTATGAGTCTGTGGTGGAAGAAAATGACGAAAAACGGGGCCTTGGCCGGAATGGTGACGGGCGCAGTTACTGTTATTGTCTGGAACACTTTCGGCTGGTTTGGGCTCTACGAGATTATTCCGGGCTTTCTTTTTGCGCTCATTGCTATTGTGATTTTCTCGCTTGTCGGGCAAAAGCCTTCCCAGGCCATGAAAGATATTTTCGATGAGGTTGAGACAGCCGTGCGAAAAGGCGAGGATCTGCACGTCTGAGGTTAAAGTTTTTCTAATTCCAGATTGACGCTTGCGCAAATGAGACCGGCCAATCGGTTAAATAATGATTGAATTTCCAAGTGCAGAGCATCGGTTTCAATCGCATTGACATCGTTATCAGCGATGCGCAGCAAGTGTAAGTGCGTTTGCTCACGTGCTGCTATTAGTAACTGCTTTTGATGGTTTAACAGCCTTTGAGACAGTTCTCTTTTCTTGCTGCGGTCCTGTGCTCTTAAATAGGCGCCAAGCGTTTGAATGCCGGCCAAAACGATCTGATGAGACTCTGTTAATTCACGCAGTCCTTCAGGGCTGAAATCCAGGTGTTTGAGACATTTTTGCTCATTGATGACGTCAATCGTGTGTTCGATGAGGTTAATAGCTGACTTCAATGACCCGTTAACGCTTTTAATGTTTTGCCATTCAATGGCTTCAGGAGCACTCAAATTGGTTGTGACGGCTCGGTTCAGAAAAAGAGAAAGACTGCGATTGAGTTTCAGGACCGAGGCTTTCTTATTTTTCATGATCATGACGTTTCCCGGGTTGGGATTGGTTCTCAAAAGCGTATCAACGTCAAGCCACAAAACGCGAATCGGATCGATTTCTTTAATAAGGTACTTTTTGGCAACCGTGAGTGAAATGCTGACAGTGAGAAAATTTTCCTGAACAAAGAGCTTTTTGTGATCAACAATTAATTCAGAGTCTTCGTCCGAAACGTTAAAAAGCCGTTCTGCCCAAAGACTGAGCGGTCGGACAAAAAGAAGTCCCAAAAAGCCGACAGCCATGTTAAAGGCCAGGTGCCACAGAACCACGTTATCAGGCAGCAAAACAAAATTCTGAAGCTTAAAAACCATACAAAGCAGAGCAGCTAATATCATCAGACTTCGGAATAAGGCTGTGGCGCTCGGTCCCCTGCGTCCGATTGGGCTTGCAAACATCGTGGTTAAAAGAGCAAGGATGGTGCTGCCCGCATTAGCCCCGAGGACCATCCAGAGGGCAGCTTCAAAGTTCAGTACTTGGGCGGCATATAAAGATGAGGAAATAATGACTGCGGCCAAGCTTGAGACACAGCAGACGGCTAAAACCATCCCTGCAGCAAAAGACAAAATCAGGTAGTTGTGAAGCAAATTAAAAAATGGAGCTATTTCGGCATTGGCTCTTAATGGCTCTGTGGAAACCACGATCTGGTTAATGGCGATCATGATAAAGGCGAGCCCTAAAAGGATGCGTCCGAACTGTCCTTTTCGAGTTGAGGGTTTGTAGTGGAAAAACATCGCAACACCGCAGAGAATAAGGACTGGTGCGATGGCGGCGAGATTTAAACTTAAAACACAGGCGATGAACGCACTGCCGAGTTCAGCGCCGAAAATGCAGCTGATGGCCATGGCAGTCGTAATAAGCCCTTCGGATTGAAGACCGGCAACTAATAATGTTGCAGCGGTTGAACTTTGTAAGAGGCTTGAAAGACAAAAGCCCATACCAAAGCCATTGACTCGGTTATCCAATCTGTGGGAGAGGCTCGAGCGAAGAGACATGCCGAAAGTTCTCAGCATGCCGCTTTTAACCATGTAGGTTCCCCAGAAAATCAGGGCAACCGCTCCCAACAGATTAGCCAGATGAGTCATAGAAAAATTGATCTAGTCAACGTTTGAACTCTTAATCATTGTAGACTTTTTGGCTTACTAAATTGTCAAAAAAAGGGAGCGATTTTTCACACAGCTCCCGAATAACAGATTCAATTAAAGTGAATTTTTAGTATTCAAAAGTGCCCTTTTGAACGATTTCACCATGACGCATCATGACGCGGTTGCGGGAAACAACCGTGGTGAGTTCCATGGCATCGTTAAAGAGGCAGGCGTTGGCGCATCCGCCCACTTCAATGACACCCTGACCGGCTAAGCCCAAAGCCTGACCGACGTTGGAGGAAATGAAGGTGATTGCTTTTTCAACCGGCATCTTGTGTTCAGAAATGAGACGTTTGACTTCGGTTAAGTTGCCGGCGACGCCGCCCACACCCAAACCGATCATTTCGCCCTTATCGTTAAAGCGGGGAACAGAGCCGTGACCGTCGGTCGAAAGCGTGATATGTGTGGGATCCACTCCGGCGTCAAGGGCCGCCATGACAGCTTCGGCCGGGTGATCAAAGCAGCAGCTTGCGCCTGTTGTGATATCCATATAGCCGCCCGCTTTGGCAAACTCAACCGCTGCATCAAATACATGGCGAATGCGGCCGCAGTGCGTCGGACGAATGTGCTTGATCGGGAAACCGCGTGCAACGATTTCCTTATACATATCAAAGCTGCCGGGGATGTTGCCGGTGTGAATGTGAAGGAACCCGGTCTTGCCGGAAATCATTCCGGCTACGCGAATTTCTGCAAGCAGCGCCAACACTTCCTGAACGGTCGGGAAAGATGAGCGGTGATCACCCAAAGCAATTTTGACCCCCAGGCATTCAGGCACAAGGAACATGTCGTCAGCAACAGAGCGCGACATAGTGGTGGGCGGATACTTGTAGTTGGAGGTGTACATCCAGGCGGAGACTCCCTCGGATTTAAGTGCTCTCACCTTTGCCAAAAGGTTTTCAATGGAGCGCGTCACAAAGTCGGTGCCAGAGACGCCGACCACGCTCGTGGTACCGCAGGCCACCAATTCCGAGAGCATGATTTCCGGAGTACGCGTGACAGGGCCGCCTTCGCCGCCACCGCCTGTGACATGGATGTGCTGATCAAAAAAGCCGGGGGTCATAATTTGGCCCTGAGCGTCAATGACTTCAGTATCAGGCAGTGTGGAGGGGAGATCCTGACCGATTGCGACCACTTTTTCAGCGACCATCAGAACGTCTTGCTTACCCAAATCTTTCGGTGCATAGACATGGGTATTTTTAATTAAAAGAGCCATGGCATAAACCTCGCAAAAAAAGTCCAATAAAAGGTTACGGAATAATCATAACGCCGCATAAAAGCCTTGTGTCTGAAGACAAAAAGAATCTTGCTCTAAGAAAAACAATGGGGACGGTTTAACCGTCCCCAAAAGTGCTTATCGTTTATTGATCGGCTTATTTGCGTTCGGCGATAAGCGTGAAGAAGCGTTCAGCAACCTTGATGTGCTTTTCGATGGAATTGATTTCCATGTATTCACGATCGCAGTGCATTTCGCCGCCCACAGGTCCCAGACCGTCTAAGGTCGGAACGCCCATGGAAGCCGTCGTGTTGCCGTCAGAGGCGCCGCCCGCCTTCACCCAGGCGATGTCATAGCCTTCGATCTTAGCGGCTTCTTCAATTAAGCCAGCCATGGCTTTCGTGGCTTCGCTCAAGGGCATAGCACCGTGATGGTTCTTTTCGACGATTTCCTGCGTCACGCCCTTAACCCATTCCTGCTTGGCCAATTCAATGATCTTGGCGTTGACTTCGTTGTAGTCATCGTCATTCCAGACACGAAGGTCAAGTTCGGTTTCAGCAAAGTCAGCCACAACGTTGGCAACCGTGCCGCCGCGCACTGCACCGAAATTGAGCGTAATGCCGCGGTCCCAGTCAGCCAATTCCTTAACGGCGGAGATGAACTTCACCATAGCGTAGATGGCGTCACAGCCGCGTTCGGGGTTGTTGCCGGCGTGAGCGGAAACACCGTGGAAGGTGATCTTATAGGTGCTTGAACCCTTGCGGGCGCAAACCAATTCACCACCTTCGCGAGCCGGTTCGAAAATCAAAGCACGATCGGACTTGGAAGCGCATTCCTTCAGCCAGTCATGAGAAGAAACAGAACCGGTTTCTTCGTCAGGGTTGCAGGCAACCAAAACGGAGAGTTTGTCCAAAGTTTCCTTAGGCAAATTCTTCAATGCATAGAAAATCGTCATGCAGCCGGCCTTGCAGTCCAAAACACCGGGACCGTAAGCGCGGTCACCCTTGATGGACATCGGACGCACAGCAACCGTGCCGGCAGGAAATACCGTATCCAAGTGGGCGTTAAGCATCACGTCGTAGTGAGTGGCTTCGGGCTTATTCGTAGCAAAGAAACCCGGGCCGACTTTATCGCCCAAGTCGACGAGCTTAGCCGTAAAGCCAATGCCTTCATACATTTGCTTGAACGTTTCGGCGACTTGTCTGACACCGTCGATGCAGGCCGTACCGGCATCCACATTGACGACCTTTTCCAAGTCTTTCAAAAATTCTTGAACCATCGGACTATTCCTTTCTAAATGTAGTTGTGAACGATTGAATATCTTCAACCGACCTAATGAAATTGTACTGTTAGGTTTATAAAAAGGGGGATTAAATTGAATTAATCCCCCTCGGTAAACATCGATATCAGAGCACTATCGTACTAGACAATGATGTTCATGACAAACATAGCGATGAAAGCGTTGAGAATAGACACAGCCATTAACAACGGGATCATCTTGCCGCGCGTGCCGATCACGCCCAAGCAGCGGCCCATGTATTGCAATTGAGAACCCATCAAATAGATGGCGGGAGCCAAAATGGCGCAGTCGTTCACGGAGATGGCACCTTGATCGAACAAGGCAGCTGCCACACCGACACCGCCGCCCATGGACATCCAGCCGGCGATCAGCACGGCTGCGGCTTCACCGGGCAGACCGAACAAGCCCATCAAGGGACGGAAAATATCGCCCAAGATCGGCAAAAGGCCGGCCACGTTCAAAGCGGCAATAATCACGAAAGCCATCAAAACGTTCGGGATGGTGGAATGCGTTGCAATGCCCCAACCTTGAATGGCACCCTTGACGAAAACGTCAGTTACCATCGGCTTGCTGTTTTCACTAGACATATTCAATATCCTCCAATCCTGAATTAAGCAGCTTTCTTCTTCTTAGCCGAGAAGATCTTCAGGAAGCGAACAACGTTAGCACCGAAAACCTTCATAACGAGCATGATGCCCAAGCACAAGGCGATGGAAGCAGGAACCGTGTTACCGGCAGAGTCCGTCAAGCTCAAGAGCACAACGCCGGCACCCAAGAAGTTGGTGATCGTGGCGTCAGCGGACAATTGGAACATAGCGAACACGTCACCTTCGTCTTCGGTGATTTCGCCCTTATCCAACAATTGGCGCGTCAAAGCAGCACCGCCGTCGGTCGATTGCAAAGAAGCAATCAAAGCCAGAGAGCAGGAACCCGGGATACCCATTAACGGGCGAAGAATCGGGGTCAGGAGCTGACGGGCAGCGGCCAAAGCACCGTAGTGGTCACAAACCGTGATCATGGCCAAAGCGAACATAACGGTCGGCACCAAGGTCAATGCAAAGCAGAAACCGTCGATAGCACCGGAACCGCCCACGCCGCGGAAAATGCCGCTCGTGGTCTTGATGGCTTCGCCATTGAGCGTGACACTCGTGATGACTTTACCGAAGGCACCGTTTAACGTGGAGAAGTCAAAAATGGCCCACCAGTGATTACCGGCGCAAACACCGGAGAAAAAGACGATAGCGAAAATCAAAGAGATGTAACCGCCAATACCGACCTTTCCTTCCGTAGTCTTATTTTCTTGTTCAGACATAGGATGATCCTTAATTTTTAGATATGAAAATAAATGGATGCCTGAAACATCCACGTAACGGATAGTAAAGTATTTAACATTTGTACGTGTAAGTAGTTTTGCTTATTTTTTGGTTCAATTAACGTAAATTTAGGGTAAACACCTGATGAAGACCACAAGATTTAACGATTTTTCTTTGTTTTTTCCTTGAATTCATAAGATAGGCTTAAGAGTCACGGACTTTTTTCCTTTAAAATAAATCGTTCTCATTTATTTATTAGCGACCGCCGGGCAGGTAAAAATGCCGACGCGGCCGAGGAGTTGAGTAATGTCTTTAAATGACCCGCATTGGGGCCGGGGTAGCTCGGAAGAAAATAAAGAAGAAAATCAAAACGGCGCCCCCAATAATGACAGTAAGCAAAACGAAAATCGTCCCCGCGATGATGAGCGTTTCGGCGATCAAAATCGTCAAAACGATAATAGAAAAGGTGAGGGAGATGATCTGGACCGTTTGTGGGATGAATTCAATCAGGCTTTAGGCGGCATGCTCGGCAGAAGAAACGATGATCGTGAGCAGTCTGCCCGCACGGGCGGCAACTCTTTTGAACAAAAAAGAGAAGAAGAGCCTCGCCGCTATGGAAATGATCACAATCCCCAGGACCAACTGAAAAAACAATTTGAGTCCTTTAAGAATATGCAGCCGCCTAAATTTATAAAGAAGCAGCCGGGCGGAAAGGGACTGGCCTTTGCCGCGGTTGTTGTGCTCGGTCTTTGGGCTGCAACGGGCTTTTACATTGTGCCCGAAGGTCAGTCCGGTATTGTGACTACTTTCGGCAAATACACCGAAACCACCATGCCGGGTTTCCGCTGGCATATGCCCTGGCCCATTCAGCAGGCCGATATTGTGGATGTGAGCAGCGTGAGAACCGTGGCGATCGGTGCAATGGGCAGAGCCAATCGCGAAGCCGAAGCGCTGATGCTTACCGATGACGAAAACATTGTCGATTTGCGCTTCAATGTTCAGTACCGCATCAAGTCGGGCGAAGGCGCCATGAATTACATTTTCCGCTCTCGTGATCCGGACGAGTCGGTTCGTCAGTCGGCAGAAAGTGCCATGCGTGAAGTGGTCGGCCGCAAGAAAATGGACAGCGTGCTTTTTGAAAGCAAGCAGGAAATTGCCGAAGACGTGAAAAAGATCATGCAGGAGATGCTTGATCGCTATCGCACGGGTATAGAGGTGATGAGCGTGGCTATTCAGAATGCTCAGCCGCCTCAGCCTGTTCAGGCTGCCTTTGACGATGCTGTGAAGGCGGGCCAAGACCGCGAACGTCAGATCAACGAAGGGCAGGCTTATGCCAATGACGTTATTCCGAAAGCCCGAGGCATGGCTGCACGTTTGGCTCAGGAAGCCGAAGGCTACAAAGCCCGTGTGGTTGAAACCGCTCAGGGTGATGCCGAGCGTTTTACTCAGATTTTGAAGCAATATGAAAAAGCTCCTCGCGTGACGCGTGACCGTATGTACGTCGATATGATGCAGCAGGTCATGCAGTCGACGACTAAGGTTTATGTCGATACCAAGGACGGAAACAATCTGCTTTATCTGCCGTTTGACAAGTTAATGGAGCAAAACGCTGCTTCAGCTAAGGCTGCTCAGCCCGCTTCAGCGATTCAAAACACGGCAGAGGTGCAGTCCCAGACAACGGCACCGCAGCAAACTTCTTCAAGCACTGCTTCAAGAAGCTACAGTGCACGTGACGCCATCCGGGATCGTTTACGCTAACCGCGCAGATAGGGAGTAAAGAATGAAAAAAGTATCAGCTGTTGCCTTAGTAGCCCTTGCCGCGGTGGCTGTCGGACAGTTTTGCCTGTATACGGTAAACGAACGTGAGCATGCACTGGTGTTTGCCTTGGGTGAATTAAAAGAAGTGGTCTCAGAGCCGGGACTTCACGTGAAGCTGCCGCCGCCTTTTCAAAATGTTGTCTATCTGGACAAACGTATTTTGACCCTGGACGCACCTACTGCTGACCTCGTGCAAACGAGCGAAAAGAAAAACCTTATGATCGACTCATTTGTTAAGTGGAGAATTGCCGATCCGAGACTCTACTGGGTGTCTTTCCAAGGCAATGAACGGGCGGCAGAAGACCGTATCTCGGCCTTGCTTCGTGACGCTTTGAACCAAACGGTGAACAAACGTACCGTTAACGGCATCACGAGCCGTGAGCGTGATGTGGCAATGCTTGAAATCCGTACCGGTCTTCAGGAACGTGTGCGCGATGTCGGCGTTGAAGTGGTCGATGTCCGCTTAAAGAGAGTGGACTTTACGCCTGAAATTTCCGAATCTGTTTATCGCCGTATGGAAGCTGAACGTAAACGCGTGGCCGCTGAAGAGCGTTCAACCGGTGCGGCTGAAGCTGAAAAGATTCGTGCTGATGCCGATCGTCAGCGTGCGGTGATTTTGGCCCAAGCTTATAACCACGCTCAGCAGGTCAAGGGTGAGGGCGATGCTGTGGCTAACGCAACTTACGCCGAAGCCTTCTCCAAGAACCCTGAGTTTGCACGTTTTTACCGCAATATTGAAGCCTATCGTGCCAGTTTTGCGAATAAGAAGGACGTCATGGTGGTGGATCCCTCGGCTGACTTCTTCAAGTACATGAAAGAGCCGGAGGCTAAGTAACCATGGGTTGGAAAACCTGGGTGCTCGCTTTGGCGCTCGTGTGCATTATCGAAGGTCTTGTGCCTTTTGCGGCACCGGAAAAGTGGCTTGACTCTGTTCGGGAAATCGGACGGGTGGCAAGACCCGAAGTGATTCGAAAAATCGGTTTAGGGTTGCTTTTGGTCGGAGTCGGCACCATCTGGCTTCTGACAAGTTAGAAGACCTTGAAAATGAGCCCGCAGATGCGGGCTCAATTTTTACTGGCGTTTTTCGCGAATGATTTTTTCCGGTACGTCGCGCCGGGATGAGCGAAACGGATTAATGTCAATTCCGCCCCGGCGGGTAAAGCAGGCATAGACTTCAAGCTCTTGGGGATTGAAGGCTTCCTTTAAATCATGATAGATCTGCTCAACGCACTGCTCATGAAATCCTTTGTGACAGCGATAAGAAATCAGATATTTCAGAAGCCCCTGAGGATTAATTGCCAGACCTTCGTAATGAATCGTCATGGCGGCTAAATCGGGCTGCCCCGTTACCGGGCAAAGGGATCTGAAAACAGTCGTGTAATACGTTTTTTTAACGCATTCCGTGCTCCTGTCATCAAAAACCAGGTAAGCCGGTTCTGTTTCGTAGGTTTGTTCACAGTTGGCTTCGAGCACCAAATCATCCAGTGATTCACCGGGCATAACCGATAAGGCTTCCCGGTATTCGTTTAAGCCGTAAAACGATACTTTAATTTCGCCTCCCAGGCATTTTGAGAGGTCTTCGGTCATGCGGCGGACCACTTCTTCAGAGCTCTCGATCCGAGTCATGGCAAAAGAACCCGCGTAAAGTTTAAGAGACTTGGACTCGACAATATAGGGGGTTGAAGCGGGTACCTGAAGTTCTGCGATAGCCGTTTGAGGCACGCCCTGCGGATTAAGCCAGGAGAGCTCGTAAAGGCGCCAGATATCGACTCCACGGAACTGATGTTCTCCGATTTCATCACGGCCGAGCGAGCGGGCAATGGGCTGCAGCAGCGCCGGATTGTAGCGGTCGCTGTAAACAGTCTCTTTACCCAATAAAGTATTTTTTGGTTCAGGCATTAAAACCGGCATATACCGTTACTCCTCATTGAAAAGATCGATAGATGCAAACATTTTGCTGAGCCTTTCTTCGTCAAAAGGAAGATATTCGGCAACGGTCAAACCGACGATGTTTGTCGAGCAAGCAATTTTCTGAAGTATTCGACCGAGTTGATCGATGCCCATTTTCCCGCCCCCAGAGCCGTCTCCGACAAGCTCGGGATTGGCAAAATAGGTTGAATGAAAAGATTGAGGATTCAGCACATCGATATCAAGGTGTACGAGAATATGGTCAAACTTCTTGGCAAAAGTTTCGATTTCTTCATCGTCTATAAAGTGTTCGGTTTGAATTTTGTAGTCCACACCGAGCTTATCGAGAAACTCAGTCTGATAATCGTGCAGACCCTGCAGACCGACGTACAAAAGCTCGTTGGCTTTGAATGCAGGATTATTGAGCATTTCAACCATCGCTTTTTCGCCCTTGCCCAACAAAGCACCGAGCACCATGGCGTGTGCATTGGGATAGCCGTCTTTAGCCATGGAGACGTCCGGATGCGCGTCAATCCAAATGATTCCGGCATCGGGGTACAGGCCGTGCAGATAATCAAACGGGGCTTGAGAAACAAGACAGTTGCCGCCGATCGTAATAATTTTTTCAGGGTGATGCTCTGCGATCACTTTCTGCGCGGCACGAATGCCGGATAACACTTCATCTTTGCCGCAGATCCCGTCCTGAACGGTTCTGGGCAAGCCGTCAGGAGCGGCAATATCAACCTTTACTAACGGCTGATTGGGATTGGCGGGCAAAATGTGCTGCAAAAGATTGGCACCGAAGTAATAGGTCTGAAGTCCTCCGCTGAGCCAATCAGGGTACAGTAAGCGAATGGTTTTCATATTGAGAGCAGTGTGAAGAAACCGAAAAATTATACTTTAGATCGAAACTTGCTCAGCAGAGACTACAAAAAAATCTGAAACTCGGCGATAATAAGACGGTTGCGTGCGTAATGAACAAATTCATTACTGCTTTCAAGTTTTCATTGCTTTTTTCGGGGATAAAACAATGGCTAAGAATGTTGTCGTAGTCGGCGCCCAATGGGGTGACGAAGGCAAAGGCAAGATTGTGGACTGGCTCACTGAGAAGGTTGATGGTGTGGTCCGTTTTAACGGCGGCCACAATGCCGGTCACACTTTGGTGATCAACGGTCACAAAACCATTCTTCGTTTGATTCCGTCGGGCATCATGCATCCGACGATGACCTGCTATCTCGGCAACGGCATCGTTTTCTGCCCGGAAGCCTTTTTCGGTGAAATTGAACAGTTAAGAGAGCACGGCTGCGAAGCTGAGCACCGTATCCGTGTCTCGGGCAATGCTCCCTTGGTAATGCCTTACCATATTGCATTGGACCATGCACGAGAAGCCGCTGCCGGCGCTAAGAAGATCGGTACAACGGGGCGCGGTATCGGTCCTACCTATGAAGACAAAGTGGCTCGCCGTGGCGTCCGTGTAGCAGACCTTTTCAATGAAAAGTTTTTCATTGAACGCGTCCGTGACGTGATGGAATACCATAACTTTGAGCTCACTAAACTTTTGGGTGCCGAAGCGCTTGATGTCAACAAGGTCATTGATGAAACGCTCGCCTTTGCTCCGCGCATCAAGCCCATGCTGACCGACGTTTCCTACACGATCAATAAGCTCATGGACGAAGGTAAGTCCTTCCTCTTTGAAGGCGCTCAGGGCTCGATGCTCGATATCGACCACGGAACCTATCCGTATGTGACAAGCTCCAACACGGTGGCAGGTGCCGTTTGCTCAGGAGCCGGTGTCGGCGCTCACCGCATTGATTATGTCTTAGGCATTACAAAAGCTTATTGCACGCGCGTGGGCGAAGGTCCTTTCCCGACTGAACTCAACAATGAAATCGGTCAGCATCTGCGCGACAAGGGTTATGAGTACGGTGCCGTGACGGGTCGTCCGCGCCGCTGCGGCTGGTTTGACGGTGCGGCGATGCGCCGTGCAGTGCAAATCAACGGTTTGCGCGGTCTGGCTGTGATGAAGCTTGACGTGTTGGACGGTCTTGAAACCGTTCGCCTCGGTGTGGGTTATAAGTATCAGGGTGAAGAAGTGGACGTGATGCCCTACGGTGCCGAGGCCTGCGCTCAATGCGAAGTGATCTATGAAGACTTCCCGGGCTGGAAGGAAAGCACGTTCGGCGTGACGCGTTGGGAAGACTTGCCTGAAACGGCCAAGCGTTATCTGCAGCGCCTCTCTGAAGTGGCAGGCTGCCCGATCGCTGTCGTTTCGACCGGTCCTGATCGTTCGCAAACGATCATGCTCGACAATCCGTTTGCCAAATAATTAACCTTTAGAGGGATAGGGGCGGCATCAGGCCGCCCTTTCAAATTTATGAGTGACCTTTACGTTACCCAAGAACAATACGACGACTTAATTGAAAGGCTGATTCTGAAAGTTGCCGATGACGGCTATCAGTTTGATTCTCTTTTGTGTCTGGCTCGCGGCGGTTTGCGCATCGGGGATATTTTCTCGCGTGTGCATGACGTACCTTTAGCCATTTTGGCAACGAGTTCCTACCGTGCGGCTGCCGGCAAGGAGCAAGGGGATCTGGACATCGCTACTTTTATAACCAAAACGGGCGGAGAGATTGCCGGTCGGTTGCTTTTGGTTGACGATATGGTCGATTCCGGCAAAACAATCGTGCAGGTTGCCCGTCATCTGAAAGAACAGTATCCGGCGATCACTGAAATTCGGGTAGCCGTCCTTTGGTGGAAATCGCACTCGGTTTGCAAACCCGATTACTGGTGTGACTACCTGGAAGATAATCCGTGGATTCATCAGCCTTTTGAACGCTATGATGCGATCGGGCTTGATCGGTTGCGTAAACACGATTTTTGATCGTTAAGTACTAAGAGCAAAGGGGGGAGGTTTCAAACCTCCTCAATTTGTTTGTTCTCTCAAGTTTTTGTTTCTGTCCGCGATTCTCAGAGACTATTTTGAAGCAAGGTTAGAAATTGCTTAAAATGTCGGAAATTTTCTCTGTCTTCAATTCATTACGCGTTCTGCCATGGATATTGCAGCTACTCTTGAAGCTTTTTATAACAAGGTCGATTTGTTGTACCTGACCGATGTCATCGGTATCGTTGCCTTCGCCTTTGCCGGTGTGCTGATCGGTATTCGCATGAAATGCGACCCCGTCGGTATTTTCGTTCTGGCTTTTTCTACGGCCTTCGGCGGCGGGATCGTTCGTGATCTTTTAATTGACAGGCGTCCGATGTACTGGATTGCCAACCAGGAATTGGTTTGGCTCGTGCTTTTGATCACGATCTTCACGCCGATGATTTTCCGTTTTTACAAAAAGCACCTCTCCTACGACGTGTTTGTCTGGAGTGATGCAATCGGTTTAGGCTTTTTCTCCGCAGTCGGTACCAGTCACGGCGTAAGCCTCGGAGTGCCTTATCTGCCGGCCGTTCTTTGCGGGGTGGCAACCGGCGTATTCGGCGGCCTTTGCAGAGATACTTTCTTAAATATCAAGCCCTCTTTGATTTATGACCATCAGCCTTACGGCTCTGTTGCGTTTGCCGGCTGCTGGCTCTACATTGCTATGATCGAATTGGGTTTTGACAATACTTTGAGTATTTGGGTGGGATCACTTTTTATCTGCTTTTTCCGTATGTGGTGCTACTATCGCTCCTGGCGCATCGCTTATCACGATGACTTCATACACCAGGATCCCTCGCCTGAAACCGATCGGGACCGTCGTCAGTAGCCACTCGGACTCAAAAAAATGTGCTGCAAAAGTGGCGTCTGGACAAGACGCCATTTTTTTTCTTACAATCGAAGCTTTGCGGTATAGGAAATAGGACTGATTCGTGCGTTTGCGCCAAATTCGCATCAGCGGCTTTAAATCTTTCGCTGATCTCACTGTTATTGAAGTGCCCTCGTCCATCGTTGGGATTGTGGGGCCCAACGGCTGCGGCAAATCCAATGTGATTGAGGCTGTGCGCTGGGCTTTGGGTGAAGGCAAAGCGAGTGACCTGCGCTGCAAGAGCATGAGTGAGTTGATTTTTGCCGGCTCTGACAACCGTAAGCCCGCAGGCCGCGCTATGGTCGAATTGGTCTTTGATAATTCAGACGGCACGCTGCAGGGACCTTGGGGCTCTTACGCAGACATTTCTGTCAAAAGAGTGCTCACGCGTGACAATACAAGCTCTTACCTCATTAATAATCAGCAGGTCAGGGCTACAGACGTCCGAGATCTTTTTATGGGAACGGGGCTTGGTGCCAATTCCTACGCCATCATCAGTCAGGGGATGGTGACCGAGTTTGCCAAGGACTCTCCTGAAAAGCGCAGAGAATATCTTGAAGAGGCGGCAGGAGTTTCAAAGTACAAAAAGCGCCGCAAGGAAGCAGAATCCAAGTTAGCCAGTACCCGTGCCAATTTAGAGCGTGTAAGCGACCTGCAGGTCACGCGCCGCGAATCTTTAAAGCGCCTGGAAGAAGAAGCCCGAGTTGCTCAAGAATATCAGGAACTCAACAGTCAGCGTCAGGCCCGGGAATCGCTTTGGTGGTTTACTCAGATGGTTGAGGCAAAAAATGCCATTGACCGAGTGAATGCTCAGATTGCGGCAGCTCAGGCAGAAGTCAATAAAAACGATTCTGAATTGATTCGCCTTCGACAAAATCTGCAGCAACTGCGCACAGATCTTAACGATGCCAATATTACGGTCCTCGGCAAAACGCAATCCTTAGCTGATGTGGATCGGCAGATTTCTGCAGTCGAAGGCAATATCCGTTCAATTATTGAGCGTCGCGCTCTCATGCAGACTCAGCTTGAAAGTTACCGCTCGATGGTTGAAGCCCGAGGCCGCGAAATCAAGGCTCAGGGTGAGAGAATTCATCAGTTGAGCGCTGAGCGTGAAGAAAAAGAAGAACTGGTCAGTACTGCCAATGAACGTCAGACAGCCCTGGAAGAGAAAAAATTTGCCGCTGAAGATTTGGCGGCTCAAAAGCAGGCTCTTTTTGAGAATTTACAGAAAGAGTCTTCCCGCATTGAAAATGACTCCCGGGCCCTTTCGCTGGAGTTGGCAAGACTGTCTAAAACCAAAGAAGAGCTCACGCTGCGGCTCGAAAAATTCAAACGTGAAGCCAGTCAAACGACAGCGCCTGATACGAAGCGTTTTGAGGCTCTTAAAGAAGAGCTTGCCGTCGTTAAAGAAGATAACGAAGCGCTTAAAATCGAACGTGAAGAATCTCAAGCAATGCTTGAAGAGGCCAGAGAAAGTTTTTCAGCCTGTCAAACGGCTATGCATGAAAAAGAGCAGCGTCTGGCTGCTATTAATGCAAAGCTTGCAACACTGAAAGATTTGGAAGAAAAGAGCCTCACCCAGGATAAACTCTATGAGTGGCTTGAGCACCAGGGCTTGTCTTCACTTTCCCGTTTATTTGAAAAGCTTGAACCGCAAAACGGTTGGGCGCGTGCTCTGGAAGCTGTTTTGCGTGAAAGAGTCAATGCACTGGGGATTTCCAATTTGTCGGTGGCAGCTGCATTTGCCCAAACGCCGCCTCCGGCAAAACTCACTTTTTATTCAACCGTGATTGCAGCCGAGCCTCAGTCCGAATCCGCTCAGGGTTTAGTGGGGCTCATCACAAAGCTTCAGTTTGACCATAAGAACGCTGAGACTCGGGCGGCTCTGACTCGTTGGCTTTCTCACTACTATGTCGCCGACAGCATTAAAGATGCTGTTGCCCGAGTCAATCTTTTGCCTGAAGGGGCTCATTTTGTCACGCCCGAAGGCCATATGGTCGATAAGCTCAGTGTTAATTTCTGGGCCGATGACTCAACCGGTTTGTTATCAAGGCGCGCGGAAATTTCTTGCCTGGAAGAAGAGGCACTGAATTTGCGCCATGAACTGGAAGCTTTGCAGCGCGAAATGGGTGAAGCACGAATTAATGTTTCAAAGATGAGTGAAAGGCTGCAAAGCGCCAATTCTCACTTTGAGACTGTGCGGGCAAAAGAAAGCGACTTGGCGCTTGAAGTGACGCGCCTGTCTGCAGCGATTGAAGCGTACAAAAACCGAAGCGCGGAATTGGGTGAGTGGATTGAAGAAGCTCAGGCGCAGCTTGAAGAGACAATAGTGGCAATTGAAGCAGCCGATGAACGCTTCTCGATGCTCGATGAAGAAGTCGCCATTCGTCAGCAGAAGTCAGAAGATGCCCGTCTTGCCTGGGAAGCTGCACGAGACGAAGCTCACAGAGCAGATCAGGCGTTTAACGTTTTTGCTTATACGCAAAGAGAAGTGGAACTTGCGCTTAAGACTTTGTCTGAGCGGATAGCTGAAGCCCAGCGGGCTCAGCTTTTAGCGCAAAACGAGCAGGCAGAACTTAAAGAAAAAATTGAAGCGGTGAGTACCGCTCTTGAAGAACTGGATGAAGACAGTGAAAAAGCCGGTCTTCAGGAACTTTTGGCTAAACGCGAAGAAGCCGCCGGCGCGCTGGATAAATCCAAGAACGATTTAACAGCCGTAGAAACTGCTGTCGCACAAGCCGAAAAGGAGCTTGAGAATTTTGAAGAAACCAAACGTCAGGAACAAAATCAAATGGCTGATTTGGTTTCTAAGCGCGGTCAGCATGAAATTGAATACGGAACGGTGCGAAGCCGTCTGGAAGAACTCAACTATGATGAGGCAGATTTAAGAACGCGCTACGAAACCGAGCGTCCCAAATTGTCTGCTTTGCGCCAGGAAGTCGAACGTATTGCCCGACAGATGGCTCAATTGGGAGCCGTGAACCATGCAGCGCTTGAGCAGCTCAAAACCGAGCGCGAGGAAGTTGAGCGTATTGACCGTGAAGTAGCCGATTTAGAGCAGGCGATTGCAACGATTGAAGCAGCGATTAAGAAAATCGACCATGAAACCCGCTCGCTTTTGACCGATACCTTCAATCGCGTGAACGAAGCTTTTAATCAAAAGTTCACGCAGCTCTTTAACGGCGGACATGCAAGGCTTGAGATGACAAGTGACGATGCGCTTGAAGCCGGCATCGAAATGTATGCGAATCCCCCGGGCAAACACAATCACTCCATCCGTCAGTTATCGGGCGGGGAGTTGACACTGACGGCAACGGCCTTGGTTTTTGCGTTCTTTACGCTTAATCCCGCTCCCTTCTGTCTTTTGGATGAAATCGATGCGCCGCTTGATGAAGCCAATCAGGAAAGACTTTCCAGATTGGTCGGAGCCATGAGCGCCAACACTCAATTTATGATGATTACGCACCATCGGGTGACGATGGAGCATACCAATCAGTTAATCGGCGTAACCATGAAGGAGCCCGGCGTATCGCGCGTCGTGAGCGTTGATATTGCTGAGGCAAGCCAATACGCTCAAAAACCGTCAGGGCGCTGACGGATTTAAATCGGGTATTTCCGCCTGTTATTTCTGCTGAATCGAAGTTGAATCAGTCGGATTTCGTATCCGACTGGGGTTATTGCATTTATGTTTGGGAAAGCAACGAGATAATTGTTAGATTTTTGATTTACTTTTTTGGTTTGTGTGTATTGTCCTTAGGAATTGCAACTGTGACCAATGCCGGTTTAGGCACAGGAACAGTCAGTTCTGTGGCTTTTGTTTTAAATCGCCTGACAGATTTCTCGATGGGCTTTTTTGTTTTTCTGACCAATGTCTTCTTTTTCGTTTTGCAAATTATTGTTGACTCTAAAGGTTTGTTTAAAAAAGCATTAAGGCAGCTGTCCATCTGCTTTGTTTTCGGAATGATATTCGATGTTGCGCTCTGGGTGAGCGGACATATTGTTCCTCAGAATTACTGCGAGCAGCTTGTCATGACCTTTTTAGGAAGTACGCTCACCGGTTTGGGAATTGCTTCGATGGTCTTTGCGCGTTTGGCTATTTTGCCGCCGGAAGGTTTTGTTCAGGCCATCATGAACCGCTGGGGAGGATCATTCGGAACGCTGCGCATGAGTGCAGATCTTTTCCTGTTGGCAAGCGCTGCGATCATCTCTTTTTTGAGTTTGGGAACAATTGTGGGCATCCGGGAAGGAACATTGATTACGGCTTTGTGCTCAGGACAATTGCTAAATTTTTTCTGAAAGGCTGGGCGAAATTTTTTCCAAAGCACAGTCCGATCGATTAATCAGAAAAATTCTTGCTCTAAGGCTGAAAAGATAGACGTCCTTGATCTAAAATAACAGGCTGTATCGGAATATTTTCTGTTTTTACGGAAGGGTAAACACGCCGGTTCGGGCACAGTGTTTTGAGGTTTTTTTATGAATGAAACAGTTCTCTTCTTGGTCATAGGCGCGGCCGTCATTTTAGTGGGTCTTTTTCTTTGGTCCAGAATGGAGGCCAAGAAGAATGTGCAAAGTCGGGTCGGACTCAGTAATTTGCCTCGGGACAAAATTTATGAAGGGATGAGCCGTCATACCGCAAAACACGAGACCGGTCCTCAGGAATTGGTGAGAAAATTAAATTCAGATAATTCGGTGTCAGAAAGTGCTTTTCAGATTGAAAGCGTCAGTGAGCCTAAGGTGGCCGATGACTCTAAGGTTTCCTTAACGCCTCCTGTAGAAGCGACTTCTAAAATCGAAGAAACCAAGGCGGTGCAGGAACCTGCGGCACCCCGCAAGTCTGTTGAGCCTCCCAAACCCGAAGTCAAGGAAGTATTGTCTAAGCAGGAAGAGCTTTTTACGCAGCCCATCCAGGCTGAAGAAAAAACGGAAGATGAGCCTGAAGAACCGATTCAGCCTACAGCTTTCCCCAAAGAGGGGCTTGCCCGGTTTGAGTATGACGCAGTCACTGAGACTGTGGGTTGGGTGCAGGCAACCAAGCCCATTGACGGCAAGAAGATGATGGAGATGGTGAGTAACCTGCAGAAGTTGGGTCTTGCTCTTCGAATCTATGTGCGCCGTTCAGATAATAAGCGCTGGTATCAGCCGAGCGCCGTGGGCCGCTACAGTGAACTTGCCGTCATTTTGCTTTTGGCTAATCGTCAGGGTTGCGTCAATGAAATGGATGCAAGCCGCTTTGCAACTGCCGTTCAGCAAATCGGTATTGCTTTGGAAGCCGACAGCGATACCGAGGCTTCTCACGAAATTGTCAAGCGCGCCCAAAAGCTCTACAACGATGTGCTGCGCCTTGATGTCCAGCTTAATTTTGTGATGGCTTCCAAAGAGCCTCTCAATCCCAATGATGTCGCCGAGGCTGCCCGCTTGGCAGGCTTTACGCAGCTCAATCCCATGCGCTACTTCCTGGGCAGCGTCAGAGACATTGCTCAGGCAACCATCTTTTTGACGCAGGATGATTTTGACCGTCGATATCTGACGATTGCTTTGGATGCGCCGCTTGCAGCTCCGGACTCCAATCCCTTGCGTACGCTTTTCAGTGCCTCCAATGATTTGTGCGCAAGGCTTAATCTGCAGCTTCAGGATTCACGCGACAGGCCGATTAATACCGAGTCGGCTCAGTCGATTAACCATCAGCTCAAGAAGTACTATGCTGAAATGCTGAAGGCTGATATTGAGCCGGGCAGTCCTCGGGCCCGAGTTCTCTTTACTCGCGATTAACAGCTTTATCAAAAAGAGCGACCTCGGGTCGCTCTTTCAAACTATGACTTTGAAAAATACCGATACAACATTAGAGCTCTTTGATTGGGAAAGTGAAGCCCCGGCTCTCGATGCAGACTCTGTCAAAGCAAAAATGAGAGCGCTTGAAAAAGATTTGGAGCGTTGGAACTACGAGTACTACGTTCTTGATGCTCCGAGTGTGCCCGACAGCGAATATGACAAAGCTTTTCAGGAGCTCTCAAGACTGGAAAAGAGTTATCCGCAGTTTAAGTCTCCTGCATCGCCCACTGAACGGGTGGGCGGAGCAGCCCGAAGTGACCTTGCGAAAGTTCGGCACGCCGTTCCGATGCTCTCCATTCATACGGAAACAGACTTTGAGGCTTCGGGTGCCAAAGCTTTTGATGAACGTGTTCGCAAAGGTTTGAGCTTAACGCCTGAAGATCCCCCGGTGGAATATGATGCCGAGCTCAAGTTTGACGGCTTGGCAATGAATCTGCGCTATGAAAACGGCGTTTTGGTGTCTGCGGCCACCCGAGGCGACGGTCTGGTCGGTGAAGACGTGACGGCTAACGTGAAAACCATCCGTACGATTCCTTTACATTTGCCCGCAGATGCGCCTTCTGTTTTGGAAGTCCGAGGCGAAGTCATCATGCATAAGGCTGACTTCGAAAAACTCAATGATGAGCAGCGTCTTGAAGGTTTAAAGCCTTTTGTTAACCCGAGAAATGCCGCAGCGGGGTGCTTAAGGCAGCTTGATCCGAAAGTCACGGCTCGCCGAAAACTTTCCTTTTACGCATATGGGTTAGGGGAAATCAGTGAGGCGGTTGCGCTCACCCACAGCGGTATTTTGGATAAGCTTGCTCAATGGGGGTTCCCCGTTGCTAAAGAACGCCGGGTGGTTTACGGCTGGGAAGCTTTGGCTCAGTTTCATGATTGGGTGAAAGAAATTCGCCAGACGCTGCCATTTGAAATTGACGGCGTTGTCTATAAAGTCAACCGGCTTGCCGAGCAAAATGAGTTGGGCTTTATTTCCCGTGAGCCCCGCTGGGCCTGCGCTCATAAGTATCCGCCTGAAGAAGCGCTCACCGTTGTTGAAGACATAGATGTTCAGGTTGGCCGCACGGGAAAACTGACGCCTGTAGCCCGTCTTAAACCGGTTTTTGTGGGCGGAGTAACGGTTTCCAATGCAACGCTTCACAATGAAGATTTCATCGATGAATTAGGATTGAAAATCGGTGATACGGTTGTAGTCCGCCGAGCGGGTGACGTGATCCCGGAAGTGGTGCGGGTGCTCTCTGAAAGGCGTAAGGGATCAGAAAGAAATTTTGTGATGCCTGACCGTTGCCCTGTGTGCGGCTCGGAAACTTTCCGCGATGAAGAAGAAAAGGATACGCGCTGCACGGGCGGCCTCTTTTGTCCGGCTCAGCGCCGTGAATCATTGGTTCATTTTGCCTCGCGTCTTGCTTTAAATATTGACGGTCTGGGCGAAAAGGTCATTGATCAGCTTCTTGAGGCAGGGCTCATTCAGACGCCTGCAGATCTCTATCGTCTCACTGAAGAAAAACTTTTATCGCTTGAGCGTTTCGGCAAAAAAAGTGCCGCCAATTTACTGGCTGCGCTGGAAAAAAGTAAAGAAACAACGTTTGCCCGTTTTATCTACGCTTTAGGTATTCGGCACGTCGGAGAGAGCACGGCGCGCGACCTTGCGACCCATTTCAGAAGTCTTGAAGCACTGACGGCAGCCGATACCGAAGCTTTGCTTGAAGTCAATGACGTGGGAGAAGTGATTGCTCAGTCCATCAGGCACTTTTTTGAAGAACCTCACAATCAGAAGGTGATTGCCGATCTTTTGAATTTAGGCATTCATTGGCCGATACCGCAGGATAGCGCTGCCAATGATCTTGTTTCCGGCAAAACCTTTGTTTTGACAGGAACCTTGCCTTCGATGGGACGAGAAGAAGCCAAAGCGCTGCTGATCGCTCAAGGGGCAAAAGTGGCTTCAAGCGTCAGTAAAAAGACTGACTATGTGGTGGCAGGCGCCGAAGCGGGCAGTAAGCTTGAAAAGGCTCAGGCTTTGGGCGTCACAGTGATCGATGAAGCAAAAATGCTCGAATTGTTAAAAGGTTAGAAAAATGCTTGGAATTATTTTCGGCAGCGGTTTTGAACATTTTGTACTGGATCAGCAAGAAACCCAAAAGGTTCTGACACCTTTTGGCGAAGTGGAGCTTGAGACGGGGATTTTTAACGGTCAGGCTGTTGTCCTTCTTCACCGTCATGGGAAAGATCATCGCTTTGCTCCGCATCAGATTCCTTACAAAGCGCAGATGTGGGCTTTAAAAGAAGCATCGGTTACCGATATTGTCGCTGTGGCCTCCGTGGGCGGCATGGCAGCAGAAAATGCTCCGGGCCACTTTACGGTACCCGATCAGATTATTGATTACACGTGCGGTCGCGACAGCACTTATTGGGGCGAGGCCGGGATGCCGATGAGCCACATTGATTTCACAGAACCTTTTGATGAAGGGTTGCGTGAGAAACTTTTGGATGCTGCTCAGACAGCGAAAATTTTCGTTCATAACCGAGGAACTTATGCCTGCACTCAGGGACCGCGCTTGGAAACGGCGGCTGAGGTCAGACGAATGATTATGGACGGCTGTGACATGGTCGGAATGACGGCGATGCCCGAAGCTGCTTTGGCACGGGAACTGCAGTTGCGTTATGCGTTAATCTGCTTCAGTGTCAATTGGGCGGCAGGTCTTGTGGATAAGAAACTGGACTTTGAGGCGATTAAAGCCGGAATGAATCATTCTGTCGCAGGCATCGTCAGACTGCTCGGTGTTTTTATTGATACTCACCGTTTTGATTAGGATTCGACTATGGAACTTAAAAAACTTATTACCGTCGGATGTTTTTCCCTGACGATGGCCGCAGCAGCCTCTGCCGGCAGCCTTTCATCTTCAATGGTTCCTGCTGAGGTTAAAGCGGCTTTTGCCAAGCAATTTCCTGAGGCTCAAGTGCTTGAGTGGGATTTTGAGGAGGATGAAAAGGCCTACGAAGTAGAGGCTAAAGTGCAACGCGCTGAAATTAAAGCGATGTATCGGGAAAACGGAGAATTGATTTCCTCTAAAGAGGATGTCTCAGCCGATAAGATTCCTTCTTTTGTGCTTGAAGAAATTCAAAAGAAGTGGCCTAGAGCCGAAGTGCTCGGAGCCAACAAAATCACAAAGCCGAGCGAGACATTCTGGGATGTCGGGCTTAAATTTCGTGACCGCTACCACAACGTTAAAGTGCAGGAGCGCTGATTAATACTCAGAGTCCTGCTTTTGAACTCTTTTTTTCAATCAGACTTGCGGAGTCAAAACCTCCAGCAAGTCTTTTTCTATGGCCACTGTCGTGGGAATATCTTTCAGTGCTTCGCCGTCAATGAGGAAAACGTCTTCTACCCGTTCTCCCATGGTCATGATTTTAGCTGTTTGAAGATTAACATGATATTTATTTAATATTGTTGCAATATCAAACAGCAATCCTATTCTGTCCATACAGGTGATGGAGAGAATGTAGTTTCGGCCGGATTCATCGGCTTCGATATTGACGAGCGGCTGAAGAGGAAAGTGGCGTGAGCGCCGTGAGAGTTTCCCGGGCTTGCTCTTCGGAAGTTCCCTGGGGTTTATAAGCCAATCCGTTAACTCTTCTGTGAGCTTTTTCGATAGTTCCATTAAATCTCTGGAGCCGTTATCTGTGACAACAAAGGTGTCAAACGCTTTTCGATCCAAAGTTGTATAGATTCGGGCATCCAAAACGGAGAAACGTTTCTTTTGCAAAAATCCGAGAATGCTCGTGAAAAGTCCGAAACGATCGGGGGTGTAAACCAGAATTTCAATTCCTGCGTTTTGAGGTAAAAGCCTCGTGGCTACAAAAGGTGTTTCGGTAGGAAAAACCTTTGAGAGTGAAATCGTTTGCCAGGCAATACTTTCTGCCGTGTGACGCAGGAAATACTGAAGTGTGAGCGTTTTCCAAATGGCTTCGACCTTTTCTTCGGCTACGCCTTCGCTCACGATGATTCGTGCGGCGTCTTTTTGCCGCTGCAGCAAAAGTGCGCCTCTGTCCGGAGCTCCCTCCTGACGCACGAGGGGCAGGGTTTGCCAATAGAGATCCTGAAGAAGCTGACTTTTCCACTGTGTCCAGACCTTGGGGCCGGTTGCCCGGATGTCGCAGACAGTCAAAAGAAATAATCCGTTTAAACGTTCTTCGGTTTGAACAATCTCAGCAAAGCGCCTGATCACATCGGGGTCTGAGAGATCCTGCTTTTGCGCAACAAGACTCATGGTCAGATGCTCGCGGACAAGAAAAATAAGAAAATCAGTTGTCTGCTGATCAATTTGGAATCGTTTGCAGAAGTTTTTAACGATCTCGGCTCCGATTCTTTCATGGTGCCCGCCCAGGCCTTTGCCGATATCGTGAAAAAGGGCCGCAAGCACAAGCCTCCAATTGTCTTTCATTGCCTGCATCAGACGCGTGCAGATCGGATACTCATGCGCATATTCACTGCGGGTGAAGTATCGGATATTGCGCACAACCCGCATCGTATGCTGATCAACCGTATAGGTATGAAAAAGGTCATGCTGCATCTGTCCGACGATATGCTGAAATTCGGGTAAAAATAAGCCCAAAATCCCCCACTGATTGAGATCGAGAAGAGCGTGGCTGACGCCATGAGGCATTTTCAAAATCTGCATGAACATGGCCTTATTGGCCGGATCATTTTTGAAGTCTTCATTGATGAGTTCTCGGGCACTCATTAATTCTCTGAGAAGCGAAACGCTAAGGCGTTTTAAGGGAGCAGAGCTCTCCAGCAGGTAAAACGCTCTCAAAATAGCATTCGGATCCTCTTTAAAGGCTCCGTCATGCGTGATATCGAGCGTATAGCCTCGGGCAATAAACGTTCGGTCTATAACCGTTTCCTGGACGTGCTTTTCGCTAAAGAACTTATCTTCGAACATCTGCATGAAGATGTCGGTGAGCTGGCGCACGGTTTTTGCGGTGAGGTAGTAGCGCTTCATGAGCGCTTCGCTTGCAAGCTGATGCTCAGTGTCTTTGTAGCCCGTTGCTTTTGCAACCGGTGTCTGAATATCAAAAATCAAACGGTCTTCATGACGCCTGGCGATTAAATGCAGATAAATTCTGATCGACTGCAGCGCATGATTGACTTCTTTGAGTGTATCGGCTTCGCGCGCAGACAGCGTTTTTGAGGCAAGCATCTCTTCGGCTGTTGCTCCCAAACCGGCAGCCTGAGAGCACCAGAAAAGAACATGCAGATCTCTTAAGCCGCCCGGACTTTCTTTGACGTTGGGCTCGAGCGAATAGGGCGTATCCTCGTGCTTTTGATGGCGCTGGCGCATCTCAAGCGCTTTGGCTCTGAAAAAATCCACCGCATCGATTTGACTGAAAAACGATTTCCGGAGCTCTTTAAAAAGCGCTTCATTGCCGCAGATGAATCTGGCTTCGAGAATAGCGGTCTGAACGGTGATGTCTTTGCTGCTTTCTGTGAGGGTGTCTTCAAGCGTACGAACGCTGCTTCCTACGGTAAGCCCCATGTCCCAAAGCCTCATGAGAAAGTGCTCGATCTGAGAGGCCATCTCAGGCGTCGGCCGATCTTTCATCAGCACCATCACATCAAGATCTGAATAAGGGAAAAGCTCTTTTCGCCCGTAGCCGCCGAGCGCCACGAGTGAAATGTCTTTATGCAGTCCTTCACTGAGCGCAAGCTCTCTGATGCACTCGTCAGCGGCGGCCGTATGCCCGCGCAAATAAGTTGTGACACGACCGTCACAGAGAAATTGCTTCCCCAGATTCTCTGAAGTCGTTTTAAAGTAATCAATGAAGTCGTTCATAGTGCTTCAGCCCTGTCTCCGTTCCTACAGAAGTTTAGCCAAAATAGGCGATCCCCAACAGAAATTTCTTTTGATACGATCAAAAGCGTTTTGTTGTTTGAGCGCAGGAGTTTCTGCGGCTCTTTTAGTTAGAAAGGAATATTTAATGCGCAGGGTAGTTGTAACGGGATTGGGGGCCGTGAGCCCGATCGGAAATGATGTTGAAACGCTTTGGGAAAATGCATTGAAAGGGACAAGCGGCGTTGGTCCTGTGACGAGATTTGATGCATCGGACTTCGGCTGCAAAATTGCGGCTGAAGTCAAGGATTTTGATGTTTCTTCCTATATGCCTCTTAAAGAAGCCAGACGTTTCGATAGGTTCATTCATTTTGGGATTGCCGCAGCATTTCAAGCGATTCGCGACAGCGGTCTCAATACTGAGAAGGAAAATTTGCGCCGTATCGGCTGCGCCGTGGGATCAGGTATCGGCGGCATCCCGATGATTACCGACAATCATAAAACACTCATTGAGCGAGGACCTCGCCGAGTTTCGCCTTTTCTGATTCCGGGCTGCATCATTAACATGGTTTCCGGCCAGTTGGCGATCATGACAGGATTTAAAGGTCCCAATATGGCTCATGTGAGCGCCTGCTCGACGGGTTTACACAGCATCGGTGAAGCGGCCTGGATGATTAAAAGAGGGGACGCGGATGTAATGATTGCGGGCGGCTCCGATGCACCGATCTGTCCGCTTTCAATGGCAGGCTTTGACAGCATGCACGCGATGTCCAGACGCAATGATGAGCCTCAAAAAGCTTCCCGTCCCTTCGATAAAGACCGCGACGGCTTTGTATTCGGTGAAGGAGCAGGCGTATTGGTTTTGGAAGAGTATGAGCATGCGCTTGCGCGAGGCGCAAAAATCTATGCTGAACTCGTGGGATACGGTTTGACGGCTGACGCTCATCACATCACGACTCCCAATACCGAAGGGCCCTCGTACTGCATGCAGATGGCCATTAATCAGGCAGGAATCAAACCGCAGGATATTGATTACCTCAATGCACACGGAACGTCGACTGTTTTGGGTGATGTGAATGAAACCAAAGCGATTAAAGAAGTGTTTGCCGAGCACGCAAAGCATTTGGTGATCAGTTCCTCGAAATCCATGATCGGTCACCTGTTCGGAGGTGCGGGCGGCGTGGAATCGGTTTTGACCGTTCTGGCTTTGCATCATCAAGTGGTGCCGCCGACCATTAACCTCGACAATCCTGATTCCGAATGCGATCTGGACTACTGCGCCAATACTGCTCGGGAAAAAACGATTCGCTATGCGATGAAAAATTCGTTCGGTTTCGGCGGAACAAACGGCAGTCTCGTTTTTAAAAAATTGGATTGAAGTTTTTGTTCTGATACAAATTAGGCCGCTCGGAATGATTCCTGCGGCCTTTTTTTGTTTAGTGCTTGATGTAATCGGGGATCGGGGGGTAGCCTTCCGAGAGGGTAAGTACTTCGTAGCCCGTTTCAGTCACAAGCACCGTGTGTTCCCACTGAGCCGATAAGCTGCGGTCGGCTGTTACAACAGTCCAGCCGTCATTGAGTTCAGAGATGTGACGGCGTCCGGCGTTGAGCATCGGTTCAACGGTAAAGATCATGCCCGGTTTCATGATGATGCGGTTGTCACGCGTGTCGTAGTGACAGACAAAAGGATCTTCATGGAAATTGCGTCCGACTCCGTGTCCGCCGTATTCATGCACCACGGAAAGTCCTTCGGCATGAGCCACTTTTTCACAGGCAATGCCCACATCATTTAAGGGGCGCCCGGGGCAGATAGCGGCAATGCCGCGCCACATACTTTCATAAGTGGCTTCAACGAGGTGACGGGCAGAAACAGAAACTTTGTTGCCGACCATAAACATACGGCTTGTGTCGCCGTAAAAACCGTCGAGAATAACCGTCACATCAATATTGACGATATCGCCCTTTTTGAGAGCTTTTTCAGAGGGGATCCCGTGGCAGACCACGTGGTTGACCGAAATGCAGGTTGAACCCGGATAGGGGGTAAAGCCCTTCGGGGCATAGCCCAGGCAGGCAGACTTTGCACCGTGAGCCAGCATAAAGTCGTTCATTTTGTTGTCAAGATCAATCGTCTTTGCACCGGCAACGACAAAGGGCTCAATGAAATCAAGCACTTGGCTTGCCAAACGGCAGGCTTTGCGCATTCCTTCAATTTCTTCTGCGGTTTTAATGACAATAGCCATGGTAATCTTTTCTTACTTATTAAAAATATTGAGAAAATTTTGCTTTTTTCAAGCCGATTTCGCATATAATAGCGAGCTGTGCGAAAAAAGCTACTTTTTTCGTGTCGAGAAGCGGTTTATTAGTCTTCCGTCCGCTTGCTCGGCTTTTTTATTTTCGGAAGGCTCTAATAGCGCAGCGCGCCATCTAACGGTTGTTTTGCCTCAAGACCGCAATTGATGATCAACAGTCAATCGGTTCGCAGAATATAGCGGCGCGTTGTCAGTTTTAAACCTTAGAAGGAAAAATTATCATGGTTAGCATGCGCGAAATGCTCGAAGCCGGTTGCCACTTCGGTCACCAAACTCGCTTCTGGAATCCGAAGATGGGTCAATACATTTTCGGCGCCCGCAACAAGATTCACATCATCAACCTCGAAAAGACGGTTGTGAAGTTTGAAGAAGCCCTGAAGTTCGCTCGTGAACTTTCTGCCAAGGGCGGCAAGATTTTGTTCGTTGATACCAAGCGCGGCGGTCGTGACACGATCGTGGCTGAAGCTCAACGTGCCGGTTGCTGCTATGTTGATCAACGCTGGCTGGGCGGCACGCTCACCAACTTCAAGACCGTGAAGCTCACGATCAAGCGTTTGAAGGACATGGAAGAAACCGTTGCCAACGGCGGCTTGGACAAGATGACCAAGAAGGAAGCTTTGGACTTCACCCGTGAAGTTGAAAAGCTCAACCGTTCCATCGGCGGTATCAAGGATATGACCACGTTGCCTGATGCTTTGTTCATCGTTGACGTCGGCTATCACAAGATTGCCGTTCAGGAAGCCAACAAGTTGGGCATCCCCGTGATCGGCGTTGTGGATACGAACTGCAGCCCGCTCGGCATCGACTATGTTATCCCTGGCAACGATGACTCGGCCAAGGCCGTTTCCATCTACGCTTCCGGAATGGCTGACGCCATTTTGGCCGGCCGCCAAGAAAGCGAAGAAAGCTTGAAGGAAGTCGCCGGTGAAGAAGAATTTGTTGAAGTGGCCGAAGAAGCCTAATAAACTTCAATAGATGTTCTTTTTCGGGGCGAGGATTTGCTAAGAAGCCTCGCCCCTTTTTGAAATTCACAAACCAAACTCTACTGGAGAAATACATGGCCGTTATTACTGCCGCTATGGTTAAAGAATTGCGCGTCAAGACCGACGCTCCGATGATGGAATGCAAAAAGGCATTGACCGAAGCTGACGGCGACATGGCTCGCGCCGAAGAAATCCTTCGCGTGAAGCTCGGCAACAAGGCCAGCAAAGCTGCTGCCCGTATTGCTGCCGAAGGTGTCGTGAGCATCTACATCTCCGAAGACGGCAAGCTCGGTTCCATCTTTGAAGTGAACTCTGAAACCGACTTCGTTGCCAAGAACCCCGAATTCCAACAAATGGCTGCCGACGCTGCCCGCTTGGTTGCTGAAAAGAACCCGGCTGACATCGCTGCTTTGGGTGCTTTGGAAGTCAATGGTCAATCCATGGAAGCCACCCGTACGGCTTTGGTCGGTAAGATCGGTGAAAACATGACCTTCCGTCGCTTCAAGCGCATCGAAGCTCAAGGCAAGCTCCACCAATACGTGCACGGCGGCTCCAAGATCGGTGTGATCGTTGACTTGGTCGGCGGCAATGACGAAGTCGGTCACGACATCGCCATGCACATCGCTGCTTTGAAGCCGAAGGCCTTGGACGCCAACGGTGTCGATCCTGAACTCTTGGCTACCGAACGCCGTGTGGCCATCGAAAAGGCCCGCGAAGCCGGCAAGCCCGAAGCCATGCTCGAACGCATCGCCGAAGGTACCGTTCAGAAGTACCTGAAGGAAGTCACGCTCTTGTCTCAACCCTTCGTTAAGAACGACAAGATGAGCATTGCTGAATTGCTCAAGCAAAACGGTGCTTCCATCGCCTCTTTCGTGCTCTACGTCGTTGGCGAAGGCATTGAAAAGAAGCAAAGCGACTTTGCTGCTGAAGTGGCCGAACAAATGGCTGCTGCTCAGAAGGCCTAATACTTTTTAGGTTCTGAGCCGCTCGCTGAGGCTCCCCCAAAATTTCCCTTATGGAAAAATCGGGGAGCCTTTTTTGTGTCCAAAATTGTCAGGAGCGGCTGATGAGTTTGAATATTTTGCGCCAAGCGCACGTGTTTTCATTACAATGGCACTAACGCGTAGAAATTGATCGTTTAAGGCGTTGAGTCTTGAGCGTGATTTGTTGTGCGCAGATGACTCGGCAAACATTTTCGGGAGTTCATTAAATGACGGAACAAACGCCTGTGAAATACAAGCGAGTGCTTTTGAAACTGTCCGGCGAATCTCTGATGGGACCGGATGCTTTCGGCATCAATCGTGAAACGATTCAATCAACGGTTGAAGATATTAAAGAAGCCTACGACATGGGAGTGCAGATCGGCATCGTTGTGGGCGGCGGCAACATTTTCCGCGGTGTTGCACTGGGTTCGACCGGGATGGAACGCACGCAGGGCGACCATATGGGTATGCTCGCTACGCTCATGAATGCATTGGCTCTGCAGGATGCATTGCGCAAAAACGGAGTCGAAGCCCGTGTTCAAAGCGCTTTGAATATCGAGCGCATTGCCGAATCTTATATTCGCGGCAAAGCACTGCGTCATTTGGAAAAGGGCCGTATCGTGATTTTTGCTGCCGGTACGGGCAATCCCTATTTCACCACGGATACCACGGCTGCTTTGCGCGGCGCTGAAATCGGTGCCGACATTGTGCTCAAAGCTACGATGGTTGACGGCATCTACTCGGCCGATCCGAAGAAAGATCCGAATGCGACGTTCTATAAGACCATTACTTTCGATGAAGTGATCAAGCGTGATCTCAAGGTGATGGATGCAACCGCTTTTGCGCTTTGCCGTGAACAAAATCTGCCGATCAAGGTCTTCAATATCCGCAAGAAGGGTTCCATCGGCCGCGTCTGCCGCGGCGAGGATGAAGGCACCTTGGTCTATAACCCCTAACCAGAGACGTTATTCGTCAACGGAGTATTTTTTATATGTCAATCAGTGAAATTCAAAAACAAACCGAATACAAGATGAACCGCACGGTTGAGACGTTGCGTGAGGACTTCATCAAGATCCGCACCGGTCGTGCTTCCACCGGCTTGCTCGATCACGTGATGGTTGATTACTACGGTACGATGACGCCGATTAACCAGGTTGCTCAGGTTGGTGTGGCCGATGCCCGTACTTTGACGGTTCAGCCCTGGGAAAAATCCATGGTGGCTCCGGTTGAAAAGGCTATTCGCTCCTCTGACTTGGGTTTGAATCCGGCCACTTCCGGCATGCTCATCCGTGTGCCGCTGCCGCCCTTGACCGAAGAGCGCCGCCGCGAACTCACCAAGGTTGTCCGTCACCTCGGTGAAGAAGCTAAAGTGGCTGTCCGCAACCTGCGTCGTGATGCCAACGAACAGATCAAAAAGCTCACGAAGGCTAAGGAAATTTCTGAGGATGATGAATCCAGAGCTGAAAAAGACATTCAGAAATTGACCGACAACTTTGTCGTGGCCATCGATAAGTGTGTGGCTGAAAAAGAAAAAGAAGTGATGACGGTTTAATGAGCTAACCGCCGCAATGACTTTAACGACAAAAAAAGGCGGCGGGGCTCCGAGCCACGTCGCCATTATTATGGATGGAAACGGCCGCTGGGCACAGCGCCGCCTGATGCCGCGCGTTGAAGGGCATCGGCGCGGTGTGCAGAGTGTGCGCCGTGTGATTGAGGCTGCAGCTAAAAGGGGAGTGCGTTATCTCACCCTTTTTGCTTTCAGCAGTGAAAATTGGAAACGACCCGCCGATGAAGTTAATGCGCTGATGAGGCTTTTTGCCTCTGCGCTTAAAAAAGAAGCTCAAGCGATGGTTGAACATGGCGTAAAGCTTCGTGTGGCGGGTGATCTCAGTGCTTTTTCCAAAGAAATTCAGGACAGCATCGCTCAAAGTGAAGCTATTACTTCACACTGCGATACGATGCTGCTGACGGTTTGCGCCAACTACGGCGGCCGCTGGGATATTGTGGAAGCTTTCCGCAATATTTTAAGAAAAGACCCGACGATTGCCGAGCATCCGGATGCCATTACCGAGGCGCTTGTCGATCAGAATTTAGCCTTTGACTGGGCGCCTCCCGTCGACTTGATGATTCGCACGGGCGGCGAGCAGCGCATCAGCAACTTTATTTTGTGGCAGGCTGCTTACGCAGAATTGTATGCCTCGCCCACATTGTGGCCGGACTTCGATGAAAAAGATCTCGAAGCGGCCCTTAATTGGTATGCCGGACGCGAGCGTCGTTTCGGCATGACCGGAGAACAGATTCAGGCCCTCAAACAGGGAGAATAGAATGCTTAAGCAACGAGTGATCACAGCGATTGTTTTATTGTTGATTCTGATCGGTGCCTATATGTTGGGACCGGTGGCCTTTGCCGGGGTCATGGCGATCGGTTTCATTCTCGCGCAGTGGGAGTGGCTTAAACTGGCCGGTTTAAGTTCGATTGCTTCGGGCGTGGTGGCTTTAATTGTCGGGGGTTCCGTCACGGGCTTTGCCTATTTGGCCTACCTTGATCTTCAGATGATTCATCAGGCTGCCCGCGAGTATCAGATGCTCTACGCCAATCTCTCCGGAATCTTCGTGATGTATCTGGCTGCGATTACGCTGCTTTGGGTGGGTATTTCCATTCGCGTCTTTTTTGCCCGAGTGACGGGCCTGCCGGTTAACCGTATTTTTGTAGGGGTGAGCGGCGTCTTTTTCCCGCCTGCTGCCTGGCTCGGTTTTGTCGCCATGTACGCTTCTTTCGGCATCTCCATGGTGATTTCTCTTTTGGCGATCGTCTGGGTGGCTGACATCATGGCTTATTTCACCGGCATGGCTTTCGGCAAACACAGAATGTCGCCTGCCATCAGCCCTAAAAAGAGCTGGGAAGGGGTTGCCGGCGGCATGTTAAGCGTCATGATTCTGGGTTTGATCTTTGCCTGGTTTGTCCCTGAACTCAAAACCATTCCGGGCGTGATTGTTCAGAATATGGGAGTTATCGCCTGGCTGGCCGTAGCCTTTGTTCTTGTGAGTTTATCGATTGTGGGTGATCTTTTTGAAAGTGCGCTCAAGCGTCAGGCAGGCATTAAAGATTCCAGCAATCTTTTGCCCGGTCACGGAGGCTTTTATGATCGGCTCGATGCCATGATGCCCACGCTGCCTGCCGGTTTCCTTTTGAGTGTCTTGATTGCCTCGGGCACTCTCGGTTAATCTTTTGAATTCTCATCTTTTATGCAAAACATCGCTATTTTCGGTGCAACAGGGTCGATCGGGGGATCGACCCTTGATGTCTTGTCGCACTATCCCGATCGCTATCGTGTCTTTGCCCTGACGGCTAACAGCCGCTTGGATGAATTGGCAGATTTATGCGGACGCTTTAATCCCCGCATTGCCCTGGTGGCCGATGCTGCCAAGAAAACGGAGCTAGCCCAAAAGCTTGCTCAAAGAAATCTCGGACATATCGAAGTGTGGGGCGGTGAAGACGATTTGGTACGTCTGGCGGCTTTGCCCGAAGTCGATGTGGCGGTTCTCGCTATTGTAGGAGCAGCCGGTTTGGCACCGACCTTTTCAGCTGCACGCGCCGGCAAGCGTCTTCTTTTAGCCAATAAAGAAAGTGTGGTTTGCGGCGGAGCGCTTCTCATGCAAACCGTTCGGGACTATAAGGCAGAACTTTTGCCCGTTGACAGTGAGCATAACGCTATATTTCAATGTTTGGCCTCAGCCGATGAGGCTGCCCGCAGTCAGGCCCGAATTATTTTGACTGCTTCGGGAGGCCCTTTCAGAAATCGCTTCGATCTGACGGGTGTGACGCCTGAAGACGCCGTAGCGCACCCCACCTGGAATATGGGCAGGAAAATCAGTGTCGACAGTGCGACGCTCATGAATAAGGGACTGGAAGTGATTGAAGCTTCCTGGCTCTTCGGTTTTCCGCCCGATCGAATTGATGTGGTCATTCATCCGCAAAGCCTGATTCACTCCATGGTTGAATATGCCGACGGCTGCATCCTCGCGCAAATGGGAGCGCCTGATATGCGAACTCCTATTGCTTATTCCCTGGGTTGGCCCGAACGGTTAAACGGTTTTGCTAAGCGCGTGAATTTTGCGCAATTGGGCTCAGTCACCTTTGAAGCACCCGATACAAAGCGCTTCCCGCAGCTGGCTTATGCCTATGAAGCTTTGAGAGCCGGCGGGTGCGCAAGCATTGTCTTAAATGCTGCCAATGAAATCGCAGTCGATGCCTTTTTATCCCGCCGCATTGCCTTTTTGGATATTGCCCGGGCGTGCCGCGAAATGCTCGATGCGCTCAGTCTTCCCGCTCCGACTTCCTTAGAAGAAGTACTGGCTGCCGATGCCTTGGCCCGTCAAAAGACCCGTGAGGTGATTGCCCGATGGTAACGGCAGTTTTGGCTTTTGTTGTTGCGCTGGGCATCCTCATTACCTTTCATGAGTTGGGGCACTATATCGTCGCGCGTTTATGCGGCGTGAAGGTTTTAACGTTCAGTTTCGGTTTCGGGCCCAAGCTTTTTTCAAAACGTCTGGGACCGGATCAAACCGAGTGGTGCATCTCGGCTTTGCCCTTGGGCGGTTACGTTTCCATGCTCGATGAACGTCAGCAGGGCACCGATATTGATCCGAAGGATCTGCCTCGGGCTTTTAACCGTCAGTCTGTCTATAAGCGCTTTGCCATTGTGGCGGCAGGCCCCATTGCCAATATATTGCTTGCGATTATCTTTTATGCCGTGATGGCCTGGAGCGGACAACCGGAAATTCGTCCCGTGATGGATACGCCCGTGAGTTACTCTCAGGCAGCCTCCTTAAATATTGAGCGTCTTGACCGGGTGGTTTCTTTCGGCGGCAAAGAGGTTGAAGGGCTCGAAGACTTCAATTGGGCCATTTTGGAGCATATCGGCGAAGAGGATGTTCCTGCAGTCTTTGATCGCGGCGGTACGCACTTTACCGTGTCTTTCAATCTCAAAGACATTAAGGTTGATGAAGAAAGCGAAAGCCCTTTTAAGCAGTTGGGCATTAATATCCGCTACGGCGATCCTCTGCTTTTTAACATTCAGAAAGATTCACCTGCAGAACGAGCCGGTATTGTTGAGGGCGATAAGGTTTTAAGTGCTGACGGTCAGTACGGGCTTTCGGTTCAGGAACTCGTCGGCTATATCAGCCGTAAAGGGACGCAGCCGATTCGCCTAGTGCTTCAAAACGTTAAGGACTCTGAAGGCTCGGCCCGCGAGGTTATCGTTGTGCCGGAGATGAGGGTGCTTGACAATGCTCAGGGCCAAAAAGAAGAACGTGCCGTGATCGGAGTCAATGTGGGCGTCATGCCTGATGTCATCTGGCTCTCTAAGGGTCCGATTGAGGGACTTTGGGCCGGAGTCGACAGAACGATTTCGATTACGAAAACCACTTATAAAGCCGTGGTGCAGATGATAACGGGCGAGGCAAGCACCAAAAACCTCACCGGTCCCGTCACCATTGCCGATTACGCCGGTAAAACTGCACAGATGGGTTGGAGAGTTTACCTATCCTTTTTGGCTATGATTTCGGTCAGCCTGGGATTGCTGAATTTACTGCCGATACCGTTGTTAGACGGCGGTCACCTCCTGTATTATTTCATAGAAATTTTAAGGGGACGGCCTCTGTCTGAGCAGGTGATGCTCGTCGGCCAGAAGGTGGGACTTTTTATTGTTTTGGCATTGGGGGCTTTAGCCCTTTCCAATGACTTCGTAAGGCTGATACAATAGGCCATCCGTTCGAATCGTTAGAAAAAATGCATTTGAAATCTTCCCTGTTGCGCGCCTCTGTAGCGACGGCGCTCATGTCAATCGCAGGCGCTGCTGCGGCAGCCGCCTCTGATTTTGTTATTCAAGATATCCGAATTGAAGGCATTGCCCGTACCGAACCGGGTACGGTGCTGTCACATCTGCCGTTTCAGGTAGGCGATGAATTTACCGACGCCAAGGGCAATACGGCTATTCACGCCCTTTATGGCTCAGGACTCTTTCGGGATGTGCGGCTGGAGCGCGAAGGCAATGTGCTCGTGATTCAGCTGCAGGAACGTCCTGCTGTGGCTTCCATCAGTACGCAGGGTATCCGTGCTTTTGACAACGCCGCCATTGAGCAAAGCTTAAGAGACGTCGGCATGGCCGAAGGCCGAATTTTTGACCATGCAACCTTGGACCGCGCCGACCAGGAAATGCGCCGCCAATATCTCGCCCGCGGCTACTACGGCGTGGATGTGAAGACAACGGTAACGCCGCTTGACCGCAACCGCGTGCGCCTATCGATTGTGGTTGACGAAGGTGAGGCAGCAAGCATTTCCTCGATCCGTTTTGTGGGTAACCGCGTCATGGACGATGAGACGCTGCAGGAGCAGATGCAGCTCACGACCTCAGGCTGGATGAGCTGGTACACGAAGAGCAACCTCTATTCGCGTGAAAAACTTGCGGCCGATATTGAAGCGATTCGTTCCTACTACCTCAATAACGGTTATCTCGACTTTAAGGTCGACAGCGTTCAGGTATCCATTGCGCCCAATAAGCAGGATATTTTCATCACCATCAATATGACCGAAGGTGAGCAGTATCACATCACGGGCGTGGAATTGACCGGTGACATGCTCGGTCTTCAAAAAGACCTTGAAGCGTTGATTGAAGTTGAACCGGGTTCAATTTATAACGCTGAGGTGATCAATACGGCATCGACTGCCATCACCGATAAGCTCTCAAGTTTGGGCTACGCCTTTGCAACGGCCCGTCCGACGCCCGTTGTAACGGGCAACAATGAAGCCAAGGTCATCTACACGATTGACCCGGGCCGCAGAGCTTATGTCCGTCACGTCAATATTTCGGGCAACAGCAAGACGCAGGACGAAGTGATTCGCCGTGAAGTCCGCCAGTATGAAGCAGCCTGGTTTGACAGCGAAGCGGTGAAGCTCTCCCGCGACCGTATTGACCGTTTGGGCTACTTTGACTCTGTGACGGTTGATCCGAAACCGGTTCCCGGCACGCGTGACCAGGTTGACTTGGAAGTGGTTGTGAAGGAACGTCCGACGGGCAGCATCAATTTAGGTGCCGGTTTCTCCACGAGTGACGGTGTGATTTTGTCAGCCGGTTTTGCTCAGAACAACATTTTCGGTACCGGTAAATCCGTGAGCGCTGAAGTCAATACTTCTGACAGCACGCGTACCTACGCATTGTCGCTCACAGAGCCTTACATTACGCCTGAAGGCATTTCTCGCTCCATCGATATCTATGACCGCCGGGTCGATATGGATGAGCTCGACTTGGCTAACGATCTCGAATACGAAACGCGCGGCGCAGCTGTGAGCTGGGGTATTCCGTTTACGGAATATGACCGTGTGTTCTTAGGGGCTAAGTTTGAAAACACGATTGTGGATGCCGGTTCTCGAGCACCTCGCCGTTACAAGCAATACGTTGATGATTTCGGTGATTCGCCGAAGGCTGTAGCAGCCACCGTCGGTTGGTCTCGAGACAGCCGTGATAACGCCTTGGCACCGACCCGCGGTACCTATCAGCGCCTGTCCGGTGAAGTAACGCTTCCGGTGATGGATCTGCGCTACTATCGCGCAAGCTACCAGCTACAGCACTACTGGCCCGTCACGCGTGACCTGACACTTGCTTTTAACGGTGAAATCGGTTACGGCGACAGCTGGGGCGGCAAAGAATATCCGTTCTTTAAGAACTTCTACGCAGGCGGTATCGGCAGTGTCCGCGGCTACGAAAATTCGAGCTTGGGTCCGAAGGATAACTCCTACGGCGGAGAAGGCGACAGCGCGGGCGGTAACGCATCGCTTAACTTCTCCGTGGAAATGCTGATGCCTTTGCCCGGAGCTGACCGTACGCTTCGTTGGTTTACCTTCTTTGACGGCGGCTGGGTTTGGGGTGATTCCTACGGTGAAAACGGCCGTGTCGAAGACAAGATGGGGATTTCGCTCTCAGACCTGCGTTACTCCGTCGGTGTCGGTGTAGCCTGGATTTCGCCGTTGGGCCCGTTGAAGTTCAGTATTGCGGCGCCGATTAACGACAAACCGGGTGATAAGACGGAACGCTTCCAGTTCCAGATCGGTACCGGCTTCTAACGTCGTTAGGGCACAATACAATCCGAAAGATTCGGGGGAAAGGGGATAAAAAAGGCCGCCTTTCCCTTGAACGTACATGGAGAGCATGAAAATATGCTGAAAAAATTAGCGATTACCTCGCTTTTATCGTTGGTGATGGTTGGTCAATCGGCTTTGGCTGATACCAAAATCGGTGTGGTCAACCCGGACAGAATTCTTCGTGAAAGTGCTGCGGCGCATACGGCTCAACAGAAACTGGAAAAAGAATTTGCCGGTCGTGAGAAGTCGCTTTCGATATCAGCGAAAGCTCTAAAGGCTGATATTGAAAAATTTCAGCAGCGCGCTCCTAAAATGAAAAATACGGAGCGAATGGCAGAAGAAAGAAAACTTGCCGATCGAGAAAGATCCCTGCAGCGCCGTGAGCGTGAACTGCGTGAAGATTTAAATCGCCGCAGAAATGAAGAGCTGCAGTCCATTTTGATGCGAAGCAATGAAGTGATCCGTGATATTGCCCGCAAGGGTAAATATGATTTGATCGTGCAGGAAGCGGTCTATGTCGGACCGAATGTGGATATCACCGATCAGGTCATCAAGGCTTTAGGAAAGTAAATCATGTCAGAACAAAGAACTGCTTATCCGATTGCTGTTTTGGTTGAGGCTGTGCGCAAACAGTGTGCGGGCCGCCTGGAGCAGCAGCTGGTGGGCCCCTATGAAACGGTGGCTGTCAGAAGTATCGGAGCTTTGAGCCACGCCAAACCCGATGAAGTGGCCTTTTTAGCCAATCCGAAATTTATCCATGAGGTTAAAGACTGCAAGGCAGGCGTCATTGTGCTTCGCAAAGAAGATAAAGAAGCCATCTACGGTGATGAAACGCCGCGCGCTATGGTCATTACTCCCAATCCCTATGCCTGGTTTGCTTTTGCCCTGCAGGTGGTTGAAAAACTGCAGACTCAGTTTGCCAGCGGCATTCACCTGCATGCTTCTGTTGCCGTAACGGCTAAAGTTGATCCGACCGCTCGGGTTGATGCAGGAGCCGTGATTGAAGACCATGCTGTGGTCGGTCCCAGAGCTTGGATCGGAGCCAACAGTGTTGTGGGTGTGGGTTCTGTAATCGGTGCCGATACTCGCTTGCATCCCAATGTGACGGTAGATCACCACTGCACGATCGGTGCGCGCTGCATTTTGCAGTCAGGCTGCGTCATCGGCGGTGACGGCTTTGGCTTTGCCCCCTTTGAGGGCGAATGGGTGAAGATTCCTCAAATCGGCTCTGTGCGCATTGAAGACGATGTTGAAATCGGTGCCAACACGGCTGTAGACCGCGGTGCGCTTGACGATACCGTGATCGGCAAGGGTACTAAGATCGACAACCTGATTCAGATTGCCCACAACTGCCGACTGGGCGAACATTGCGTCATGGCAGGAGCCGCGAGCATGGCTGGCTCCACCACTTTGGGCGATCACGTTACAGTCGGGGGCGCAGCCAACATTAACGGTCACATTAAGATTCCGAGCGGAGCGACCATCGGACCGGCTACAACCGTTGTGTCTTATCCGGATGATGCCAAACTCATGATGGGCTTTTTCCCTGCGATGCCCAACCGTGATTTTGAGCGCAGTGCCGTGCTCATTAAACAATTGCCTCAAATGAGAAAGCGCCTTAAAGCTTTGGAAGCAGCGCTTGAAAAAATCGAACAAGACAAATAATCAAGGAAGTGACAAAAATGAAATACAACATCCAAGATATTTTGAAGTATCTTCCGCACCGCTATCCGTTTTTGTTGATTGACCGTGTGGAAAGCGTTTCGGAAGATTTAACGACGGCTGTCGTCATCAAAAATATCACTGCCAATGAACCGCAGTTTCAGGGACATTTCCCGGAATGCCCTGTGATGCCCGGTGTGCTCATTATTGAATCCATGGCTCAAGCCTGTGCAGTGCTCGCTTTGGCACGGCTCACCGAAGAGCAAAGAAATGACGGCTCGCTTTACTTCTTTGCCGGCATTGACAATGCACGCTTCAAAAAAGTGGTGCAGCCCGGCGATCAGCTTCGCATCCATTGCCATTTCTTAAAGGACCGTGCAGGAATCGGCAAGTTTGAAGCAACGGCGATGGTTGACGATCAGGTTGCCTGTGTGGCTACGATGATGTGCGCACGCCGCAAGATGGACTGATACACGGATTCAGTCATTGAGCTTAAAGGCCGGCGGATGCCCGAACAATAAGCCGGCTATGATTAACAACCGAACAAAGGCGAGCCATTATGGCAAAAATTCATCATTTTTCTTTAGTCGATCCGTCTGCACAATTGGCCGATGATGTTATTGTCGGGCCTTTCTGTGTGATCGGACCCAAAGTGAAAATCGGTTCGGGAACGGAATTGATTTCGCACGTCAATATCACCGGCAATACGGAAATCGGTGAGCGCAATCGTATTTTCCCGAATGCAAGCATCGGTTGCGAACCCCAGGATAAAAAATATAACGGCGAAGACACGCGCCTGGTGATCGGTGACGACAACGTGATTCGCGAACACGTGACGATTGCAACCGGCACGGTGCAGGATCACGGCATTACGGTTGTGGGTAACCGTAATCTTTTCATGGCTAACGTTCACGTGGCTCACGACTGCATCGTGGGTGACGATACGATTTTGGCCAATAACGTGGGCCTTGCCGGTCATACGATTGTAGCTAACCGCGCCATTATCGGCGGTCAGGCCGGCGTTCATCAATTCTGCCGCATCGGCGAAGGCGCGATGGTGGGCGGCGGCTCCATTCTGGTGATGGATGTGCCTCCCTTTGTGATCTGTAACGGCAATCCCGCTGAGCCCCACGGTTTAAATATTGTGGGTTTGCGCCGCGCAGGCTACGATCTTAAAGCTTTAAATGCCTTTAAGGCTGCTTACAAGACCATTTACCGTGACGGTCTGCGTATTGCCGAAGCGATTAAAGTTTTGGACGTATTGATTGCCAACAATCCGCAGGTGGGTCGTGAGCTGCAATTGATGCGTGACTTTATTGCAACAAGCGAACGCGGCATTATTCGTCCGAAAAACGACTGATGGCTCGTGATATTGTTTGGCTCGCCGGAGAAACCTCCGGCGACTTCATCGCTTCTTTGGTTTTGCCTCAGGTTGCTGAGGCTTACCCTGATGAGTCGATGCTCGGTATCGGGGGCGACCGCATGATTGCTGCAGGGCTCAAACCCTGGCATCATGCGAGTGCTCTGTCTGTGCGCGGCTACGTAGAAGTCCTCAAAAAGCTGCCCTCACTTTTGATGCTGCGCCGCGAAATGAAGCTCCGCGTCAGTCGATTATCCCCCAGAGCTTTCATTGGTGTGGATGCGCCTGACTTTAATCTGTCGATTGAAGAAAGCCTCAGACAGGAAGGCATTAAAACGATTCATTTTGTCTGTCCTTCTATCTGGGCATGGCGCCCCGAGAGAATTCATCAGATTAAGCGGGCAGTCGATCATATGCTGCTCATCTTCCCGTTTGAGAAAAAACTGATGGATGAGGCAGGCATTGACTCAACCTATATCGGGCACCCTCTGGCGCGTGAAATTCCGATGAAGCCCAATAAGGATGCTGCAAGAGAAAAGCTCAAGATTGATCCCCCGGGTCCTGTTTTTGCTGTGCTGCCCGGATCTCGTCAGGCTGAAGTGGCCTGGTGCGGACCGCATTTTTTCGGCGCCTGCGAAAAGGTGCTGCAATTTGATGCAAGAGCCACGTTTCTTGTGCCGGCCGCTGATGCAGCACGAGAAGCTCAGATTAAAGCTTTGCTTCAAAATTATCCCAAGGCACAAAAAGCAACACGCATCATCAGTTCTGACAGTCACACTGTGATGCAGGCAAGCGACGCCATTTTGGTCGCTTCCGGCACCGCAACACTTGAAGCGGCGCTCTTTAAGCGCCCCATGGTGGTGGGCTATTCTATGCCCGGTCTCACCGGTATTCTCATGCAAAAAAAGGGCATCATTGATTTTGTGAGTCTGCCCAATATTTTGGCGGGCAGACGCCTTGTGCCTGAAATTTTGCAGTATTACTGCCGTTCTGAAACCTTAGCCTATGCCTTGTGGCACGAGTATCAGCGCCGAAATGACTCAGAGCTCATTGAGAGTTTTACTCAAATGCATGAGTCGCTTTTGCGCGATACGCCGAAGCTGGCGGCTGAGGCGATTCAAAAGGTTTGCGGCTAGTCGACTATGAATTCCGATTGTCTGGATCTGTTCTCTCTAGATCAATTCACTTTTGTGGCCGGCGTTGATGAAGTCGGACGAGGGTGTCTGTCCGGACCTGTTGTGGCCGCAGCCGTGATTCTTGATCCGGAACGGCCGATTGCGGGTCTCAGAGACAGTAAAAAATTGGCGCCGCATCGCCGCGAGGAACTGGCTCTTGAAATTAAAGAAAAGGCACTGGCTTGGTCAGTGGCCGAGGTCGGCCCTGAAGTGATTGATGAAATCAATATTTTGCAGGCAACGCTTATGGCAATGAAGCGTGCTGTCGAGGGTTTGAAGATAAGTCCGGATTTTGTTCGGGTGGACGGAAACCGCCTGCCGCATTGGAAATGGATGAGTGAGGCGATCGTCAAGGGAGATGATCTTGTGCCCGAAATTTCTGCCGCTTCCATCATTGCAAAAACGACCCGTGATGCCTATATGGTGAAAATGTCCGAACGTTATCCTCAATATGGATTTGAGCATAATGTGGGTTATGGGACAGAAGACCACATTCAGGCACTTAAGGCCTGTGGCGTTACCCCTATTCATCGAAAAACCTTTGCTCCCGTCAAAGAGGTGCTGCATGCAGTTCAGAGCGATTCAAAGTGAAGCCAACGAAAATTTCAAGCGTTGGAAAAAGTTGACTGAAAATGCCCGTGCAATAAAAAAAGAGGGGGTGACGCTTGCTGAAGGCGCGCATCTTGCGATAACTCTTTATGAAAAGGGAATAAAGCCTTTGGCTTTGATTTTCAGAGACTCCGGTTTCACCGACGAATTAAGTGAAATCGTTGAGGTTTGGTCGGCAGAAAAAATTCCCTGCTATGTGTTGGACAACAAGCTCTATGACCGGATTTCTCCCGTTGAGCACGGCGCGGGAATGATCTGCGAAATTCGCGTTCCTCAATTTGAGTTGCCTCAGAAGGCTGAAACGGATGTGCTTTATTTGGACGGCGTACAGGATCCGGGTAATGTGGGCACTTTGATCCGAACGGCAGTGGCTGCCGGCATCAGCTCAATTGCCGCAAGCCGCGGCAGTGCTTCGCTTTGGTCAGCCAAGGCGCTTCGGGCCGGTATGGGTGCTCATTTTTCAGCCAAACTTTATGAAAATATTGATCCGGCCGACTTACCCCATCTTTTTAATGCCACTCGCCTGGCTGCCGATGCCAGAGGCGGTGAGGATATCTATCAGGCTTCAGGCTGGGAAAACGGTCATACGGTCTGGATGATGGGAGCAGAAGGACCCGGGTTAAGTGATGCGGCGCTTTCTCAAGCGGATCGGCGTCTTTATATTCCGATCATTCATGACTGCGAATCTTTAAATGTAGGGGCGGCAGCGGCAGTTTGTCTTTTTGAGCAAAGACGGCGCCGACTTTGTTTAAAAACGCTAAAATATCTCCTTTTGAATAATAACCGATCGGCTTTTTTGTGAAAGTTTTTAATTGCGTCTGTGAATTCGGTCATCAATTTGAAGGCTGGTTTGATTCGGTCGAAAGTCTCGACGATCAAATCAGTCAGCATCTTGTTGCCTGTCCGTATTGTGATTCCACAAATGTGAAAAGGATGCCGACCGCTTCATATGTTTTAGCCTCACGTGATCGGGCTAAAAATGAGATCACCGAAAAAGAGCTTGAGGCCGAGTGGCGCAGCAAAGTCTACACTGCTGCAAGAAAGCTTCTTAAAGACAGCGAAAATGTCGGAGAACGTTTCGCTCAGGAGGCCCGGGCCGTTCATCAGGGAAAAGCGCCGATGAGAAAAATTCACGGCCGCTGCACGCTTGAAGAAGCCGAAGAGCTTTTGGATGAAGGAATCGGTGTCTTGCCTTTGCCTGAAGGCGTTGTGCATGAGAATAATTAAAACAAGGTGAAAACATGGCTTTATTTGGTCAACTGACTAAACCCGCTAAAGAATTACCTTTGATTGATGTCAGCAACCCCGATATCGTGATGGAGTTGCTTGAGGAACTCGCCATTACGGTTTCAACCAGCCAATGGATTAAGGAAAACGAACCTTATCATCCGGAAGCAGCTGATATTCACGACCAGGCTCAGGATGTTTATTCCGACCTTTTAGGAATCTTTCAGGGCAAAGTTAGAGATAAACGCATCAATAAAAAAGTCCATTGGGCAGGCGACCCATTGCGTGAACACTTGGCTCGTCATGAAGGCGAAGTTGAAGGTGACGTGATTGAGCACGCTTTGGGGCGTTTCCTAACGGCGTTCTTAGAGCACGCCCGTGCGCCTCAGGAAGGTCGTGAATCCATCTCCCGCAAAGAGTACTATGCCTTTATGAGCGGTTGGGCTCATTATTTTGCAGGCTTAGCCCCGGATGAAACCCCGCCCGTTGACAGAGCTGAAGAGGAGTAGCCCATGCCTGACATGACCAAAGTGAAAAAGACGATTCGTCTGATTCTCAATATTTTATTTGTGATTGTTGTCGTCGCCGCAATCATTGCCGGCTGGGGCAAGGAAGTTGATGATCCGGATGCGTGGTTTCCGGAATGGGTTGAAGAAAAAGAAGAACCCGCCCAAGCTCAGGAGCCTCCTGCTGCTCCTCAAAAAGACCCGGTACAGAAGACAAATCCTTAATAGTTTCGATTGGCGGAGAGTTTTTTTCTCCGCTTTTTATTAACTTTGAAATATCTTAAATGATATAAAATTATGACGCTATAAATATTCAATTAAAACAATAAGATAAGCACTATTTTAGTAAAAAATAATCAATGTGTTTAGTAAAAAATATTGAATAATATTACTAAAAAATATAAAATAAATTTGGTAAAAATTTAATTCATTTATAAAAAATGAAACATCTACACAAACGTTGGACGGAAGAAACTCTTAAAAGATATTTGAAGTTAATGCGAGTAGTTTGCGTACTGGGAGCCAGGCAGTGCGGAAAGTCTACGATGCTTGAAAACGCGGATATTAACGCACAGTACAGGACGCTTGATGACGAAAGTGAATTGATGGCTTCGCAGGACACCGATTTTTATCTTCGCCGCAGAACACCAGGAACGTTCATTATTGATGAAATTCAACGTGCGCCCAATCTCATACTAGGAATTAAACGTATAGTTGATCAAAATGATGAGCCCGGACAATTTGTCTTAACCGGCTCTGCCGATTATCGGAATTTGCCGAACGCAAATGAATCTTTAGCCGGCCGTGCTGCGGTATTGCGTATGAGACCGTTGTCTCAGGCTGAAATTAAAGGAGCAGAGCCTAATTTCTTAACGAGGCTTTTTTCGGAAAGTTTTTCAGCCCAAGATCATTTGGAGCCTTTAGGAAAAATGAGGCTTTTTGATTTGATGCTTAGGGGCGGCTTCCCGGAAGTGCAGCATTTTCCTAAAGAGCAGCTCAGTGTTTGGTTTTCGATGTATATTCAAAATCAAATCATGAGAGATTTGTCCGACAGTTCAACGATTCGAGTTCGTCCTAATACAGTATTGCAGGCGCTCCGGGCGATGGCATTTTATTCGTGTGCGACGAAAAATATAGGAGACTTGGCTCAGGATACGCAGATCAGTCGGGATACGATGGATAAATACTGTTACGGTCTGGAAACGCTATTTTTGCTTGATGAAATTCCTGCCTGGACCTTTAATCCTGTCGCAGGCTTAAGGAAAAAACCGAAAATAGTGATGGCTGACTCAGGACTCGTTTGTCATTTGCTCAATATTCGCCAGGCAGAAACTTTGTTAAAGGGAACTACGTTGCAGGAGCAGCAGTATGGACGATTGGTTCAGACCTGGGTTTATGGACAAATCGCTCCCGAAATTGACACTCACACGGACTGGCGGCTTTTCCATTTCAGAGCTAATGAAGATTCGGAGATTGACTTTTTAGTTGAAAATGAAAATGGAGACTTGTTGGGGTTGGAGGTGAAATCCCGCGAGACACTGAAAGCTGACGATTTTAAAGCTCTGAAAAAATTTAAAGATTCATACCGAGGTTCTAAATTTGTCGGCGCAGTTCTTTATCCCGGAGAAAAACTCTTCCGTCATTCAGAAGGTCTGTGGGCCATTCCGATGAGTGCAATGTGGTGCTAACAGAAAAGCTGATTGAGCAGGACAATCTTTGGTTTGCTCAATCAGCTTTTCAAGTTAAAGCAGATTAATTGTCTTTCGTTCCGCAGGCCCTTTCATTGAGCTGCCAGAAATCCAGCTGGCGGTATGCTCTAATGCGGATTTTCTCTTCTTCAGTAGCCTCGCGCATCTTTCGGTAATCAGTCATAAAGTCTGTTTTTTCATCAGCCCAGGGATAAAAAAGAATCGGTCCCTGAAGCGTATAGACGCCTTTGTCATTCATCCAAAGAGAAATGTTATATCCGAAAGCCTGCTCGGGGTTGTCCACCGGAGCAAGCATATTTCTGCCGCCCACGGTGCGGTAATCGGCTCCCGACAAACTCAAAGCATAGAGCGTCGGGAAAATGTCCTTGTGAGAACCCACGCGCTTGGGATCAAAATGAATGTCAACGGCATTTTCAACATCCTTTGAGGCCCAAACGTAGAAAGGAATGGCAACGTCTTTAAAGGGACCGTCCTGAAGCAAAGGCTTCATGCCGAGCATTCGGTGATCAGCCGTTGCCGCCACGACCATCGCACGATTGTCAATGCTTTTAAGCTTGGAAATCGTCTGCCCCAATGCGTCGGCACTCGACTGGTATGTCTGCATAATCGTGAGCAGCGACTCATCATAGTCTTCGTGGTGGTAGTGCTGATTAATCACCGCCGGTACTTCCAGAGGTTTGGGCGTATAACCTTCCGGCACATGATAAGGCGGGTGGTTGGAGGTTGAAAGCACAACCACGAAAACGGGTTCTTTGGCTTTTTTAACGAGTTCAGCAGCAAAGTCAAAAGCATAGTGATCAGCCACGCCCCACTCAGTGGTGCTCGTTAATTGAAAGTGATCCATTAAGTGCGTCTGATCATAGACTTCATCGACATACTGAGTGGGCAGATATTCGTCCATCTTTTCCCAGGCTGTCGTGCCGGAAGTAATAAAGACAGTTCTGTAACCCTGCTTTTTATAGACCTCAAAAGGTGTGCCCGGAAGACTCACGTTGCGAATGGAAGACGTGCTTATTTGGGAGACGGGACTTAAAAAGAGCAGTTGCGCCACTGATTGAATGGTATGCAGATCAGCTGAGGTAAAGCGCTTAAAAACATAATCGGACTTAAAGTGATTACGTAAAGCGCCCATGAGATCGACTTTACCGGGGACGTCGTAGCTCATCATATTAAAGCCCATGCTTTCCATGATGAAAAAGACGACATTGGGTTTCATGGCGGCAAGCGTCCGGTTGACCGGAGTCGTTTGAGTGAGAGCGCCGATATTGGCCTGCTGCATTAATTTTTCACCTCGCGAAAGCGACACGGGCTCAAACTTCATCGAACGCTTGCGATCCTGATTGGCGTAGTAAAGGGCCATCGGAGCATTTAAGACAAGCTCGTTGATTTGTTTAACCACAGAAACCTGAGCGTTGTTTCTCCGAAGGGGATAACGCGATGTGAGAGACCCGCGGGCGAGAAACACAAAGGCAATGATCCCGACAACGATTAAAGCGACTGCTTTAATGGCAGAAAGATTATCCCAGAGAGCAGAACGGCTCATTGCGTTAAAGAGCTTTACCCATACCCAAGTCATTAAAACAGTCACGGCAATCACTGCAATCGAATTGGAGATAATGGGGTAGTCCTGCCAGACCGTAGTCATCACGGCCTGAGGCTCTTCGTGCAGGAAATTGAAAACAAAAATGTCGATCGCAGTGTGAAATGTTCTGATGTAGTGGAAGTTGCAGACCGATAAAAGCGCCACAATAAAGAAGGCAAAAGCACTCCAAACGGTTATCGATTTCACAAGAACTTTCCAGGTGCCTTTAAAGTAAAAAAGCGCAAGCGAAAGCAGCAGGGGAATGATCGCCAGGGTTGTTCCGGTTCTGGCATCAAAGCGAAGACCTAGCAGGCGCATGCGCCAGACGTCATCGCTTTGAATCATTTCTTTAGGGACTTCAGCTACGACCAACAACCAATAATAAAGTTCACGGATTGCTGCCAGAAAAACGATGGCAATGGCCGCTAAAGTAAAGCATTGAATGAAGACTAAAAGAAACCGGCCCAAAGTCTTTTGGGGTCGCGCAATGTCAGGAAAGAAAGCCATTTTTTTAAGCGTTTATCGTTAACCGAACTATTTTAGCAAGGATTAAAAACCCAAAAAGAAACCCGCCTCAAGTGATTTATGAAGCGGGTTTGATTTTACTTTTGAGGCTTGTTCTGATTTGTCTGAGCAAGCATCGCATGGCTGTCTGAGTAGAAAATGCTCATCGGAGCATTCATCACCAGAAAGTTCACTGTCGGAATCTCACTGATGCGGGCGTGTTTGGGGGTTAGCGGGTCGCTCGTTGTAATCGGCGACTGCACTGAAGTCCACATCAAACCGAAAAAGCATGTGAGGCACAGCAGCCAATTAATCCAGTTCTCATTTTTCCAAATCCCCGAAGTACTGAAAATGGTTGTAATGCGATGCCACAATCCTAAAAAAAGACCGCAGGCAACAACCGTGATCAGAAAATCAAAGAAGATCGGGAAGTTTGCGCTGTAAGCCCAGAGGTGACTGAAGGGGGCACTCAGAAAAGCATCAACCTGAGCAGCCGAAAGCGGCATACCGGTTGCACCCAACGTATGAATGTTGGCAATCGTTGTAACCGTGAGGTAAATCGCGCAAAGCGTAAACCACGTCCCCAGAATTTTCAGGCACAGTCTGAAAAAGGCCGGTCCTAAAAATCCGAAAAGAGAGACCAAAACGCCGGGCAGCATCATGTAGTAGGCAAACTGTGCGTCAAAGCGAAGGCCCACTGCCCAAATATCGATGTATTCGTCACGATGAACAACGGCATCTAGTGGTGTCTGCGTGATAAAGAGATCGATGTAGAACTCTCTGAAAATGAAGTTCAGTACGCAAATGAGCAGAGCAAAGATAGCCATACTCATCAATAAAACGAGGATTCTGGCAAAAGGATGCTCAGGGCAGTCAACCGGTGCCAGTGCTTTGATCACTCGAGTCGGTGTATTTTGTTGTTTTCTGTAATCTTTAAATCGCATGATTGATCTTTTCTTTAAACGACAGCCTCAATGGCTTCGGACAACTCAAGCCACTTTGCTTCGAGCTCTTCGACCTGAACGCTCAGTTCGCCCCGGCGTTTCAATGCCTGTGCCACTTCATCCTGATCGCCTTGGGTGTAAAAGTCAGTATCGGCTAATTTAGCATCGAGCGCCTTGAGTTCTGCACTTAAGGGATCGAGCTTTTTTTCCACCGCAGCGAGTTCTTTTTGCAAAGGCTTTTTAAGGTTGGCAATGCGCTGGCGCTCAAGAGCGGCCTGCTGGCGAGCCTCCTTTTTATTAACCGAAGGCGCACTCGCTTCGCTTTTTGCCTTATCTGCAGCCAAAGTAGCTTTGCGGGACTCAAGCACAAGCTTTGCGTAATCGTCCAAGTCGCCGTCAAACTCAGAAACCTCCCCTTCATGCACTAAAAGCAGTCTTTCCGTGGTTGCCGCTAATAAGTGTCGGTCGTGAGAGACAAGAAGCACCGACCCCTCGAAAGAGGAAAGCGCCATGGTGAGCGCTTCGCGCGTTTGCATATCGAGGTGGTTTGTCGGTTCGTCCAGAACAATTAAATTGGGTTTGTCCCAAGCCAAAAGAGCTAAAGCCAGGCGGGCCTTCTCGCCGCCCGAGAAAGGTTTGATGGGAGAATTGACCATATCGCCGCTGAAACGAAAGCGCCCTAAAAAGTCGCGCAAAACCTGCTCACGTTCATCAGGCGCTTTTCTTCTTAAGTGCTGCAGCGGCGACTCGTCCTCACGCAATTGCTCAAGCTGATGCTGGGCAAAGTAGCCGATTTGCAGCCCTTGACCGAAGCGAAATTCGCCTGCCATCGGGGTGAGTTCCTTGCAAATCCCTTTAATCAGAGTGGATTTGCCGGCACCGTTGACGCCTAAAACACCGATTCGTTCGCCCGCTCGGATAGAAAACTTCGCGCCACGCAAGATCGGTTTTTCACTGTAGCCTAAACTGACTTCCTGGGCTTCCACCAAATGCTCGGGCAGACGTTCAGGTTTTAAGAATTCAAAACGCCACTCACGGGTAGCTCTTACCGGCTCAACAGCCTGAAGGCGCTCAAGCATTTTGATTCGGGACTGAGCCTGACGAGCTTTGGTTGCCTTGTAACGGAAACGGTCAATGAAGCTTTGAAGGTGAGCGCTTTCTTTCTCATAGGCTTTGGCAGCCGCGTCCTGCGCTCTGAGGCGTTCTACCCGTAAAGCTTCAAAGGCGCTGTAGTTGCCCGAATAGCGGCGAATCGTAGAATCTTCAATACTCCAAATGGTATTGACCGAGCGATCGAGAAACTCTCTGTCGTGGCTGATAATGACGGTTGTCGCCTGCTGGCGTTTAAGCCACGCTTCAAGCCAAATGACGCTATCGAGGTCCAAGTGGTTGGTCGGTTCGTCAAGAAGCAAAAGTTCAGCCGGGCACATCAGGGCACGGGCCAAAGCCAGACGGTTTCGCCAGCCGCCTGAGAAGTCTTTGACGTGGCGGGCGGTCATCTCTTCTGTAAAGCCCAGCCCGTGGAGGATAATTTTGGCTTGAGCGGTAATCGCCCCTTCATTGAGTTCGGCAAGCGTTGCGTGCGCAGTAGCCAAACTCATATCATCATGAGCTTCAGCGAGCGCTTTTTTCGCGGCAACAAGAGGTGCGTGACCCGAGAGCACCCAGTCAATGGCAACTTCGTCGACCGTATCGATATCCTGAGCAACGTGGCCGATGTTTTCAGGGGCAGGAGCTGCGATTTCTCCGGCTTCAAGCGGCACTTCACCTAAAATAGCCGCGAGCAAACTGGATTTGCCGCAGCCGTTTTCACCCACTAAACCGATTCTCTCACCGGGATTGGCTAAAAGCGTGGCGTGCGAATAAAGCACTCGCACGCCTCGCATCAGACTGACATCTTGAAGTCTAAGCATTACGGAAGTTCATCCTTTCGCAAAAGATAGACCATTGCATCCTCTTCTTCCGTTGCAAGCCAGGTGAAGGGCACCTTGGGATAGGCCGCTTCACAGGCGTCTTTACCGTCGCCCACTTCCACGACAATGACGCCTTTATTGGTTAAGTGCTCTTTGGCATCGGTCATCAGGCGGCGGACAATGTCTAAGCCGTCATCGCCTGCACCCAACGCTAAGGCAGGTTCATGGCGGTATTCTCCCGGCAGATGATCCATGGCTTCCTGAGTGACGTACGGAGGATTGCTGATAATCACGTCGTACTGACGGTCGCCCAAATTATTGAATAAGTCACTTTCAATGAGTTCAATGCGATCCTGCATTCCGTAGCGTTCGACATTGATTTTGGCAACGTCTAATGCATCACGGCTGATATCCACGCAGTCGACCTTGGCATTGGGGAAAACTTCAGCGGCTAAAATACCGAGGCAGCCGGAACCTGTGCACAAATCAAGGACGCGCGTCACGTTTTCTGCATTGGAGACCCAGGGAGCGAGTTCATCCTTTAAGAGTTCTGCAATGTAAGAGCGGGGAATGATGACCCGTTCGTCACAGTAGAAGGGATGGTCAATAAGCCAGGCTTCTTTTAAAAGATAAGGGGTAGGGATTTTTTCTACGGCACGCTTTTCAATGCGTTCCAAAAGCATCTTGAGTTCGGCATTGGAAACCCGAGCGTCCCAGAAACGGTCGGAGTCTTCAAAGTTAAGCTTTAAAGAGCGCAGAACCAAGAAATAGGCTTCCTCATAAGTGTCCGCACAACCATGACCGCAGAAAATATTGTTGATTTCAAACTGCGTCATCGCATAGCGAATGACATCACGAATGGTTTGCAGGCGGCATTGATGAACGTCTTGATCGGTAATCATAAAAATCCCACTTAAAACAAGCTTCAAAAACAGAGGCTTATTTTAGCTGAGATTACCTTTTAAGGCGATTCGTACGCTAGGTATACCGATTTAGTCAAAGCGCTTCTTTTCAGCTTCGGTCGGATTTTTTCGTAAAACCAAATAGGTGATGACAATAATGAGCCAGGTCGTGGCAATCCAGACTAAAAAGCCTGTAGAAATGACCGACATGGAGGCATCGCGGGCAAACTGGCCGATTGAAAAGTTAGGAATACCAGAGCCCACATAAGCTCCGAGATACAAAAAAGCAGAAATTAAACCGGCCCGTTCCCGAAGAGAGGCATCAAGCAGCAGGAGTTTTAAGCCGCTGCAGCAGGTGCCGCCGATCGAAGCTCCGCAGACAGCTACGAAAATCATGAAAATTAAAGGGGCTTCTAGATTCAGCGTAATGAAGACACCGCCCGAGCCAAAAGCAAAAGCCGTGATCATAACAAGCAGGGCTTTGCTCGGGTTGAAGCGCCCGGTGACAAGACCGGCTACGGCAGTCGGTACGATTAAAAGTAAATAAGTGAGAGCTGCTAAAAGGACATTACTTTCGCCGAAAACAATTTGAGCAAATTGAGCGGAAAAGCCCTGAAAGAAACTGCTCACACCCCACGTTCCAATAAAGGCGGTAATACTCAAAATGAAAAGACGTTTTAATCGGGCAGGAATCGCAATTTTGGGAATGAGAACCTGTCCGATACTTTCCGTTCCCAGACGCATGGTTTCTGTTCCCAAAACCGATAATAAGATCCCCAATAGGAGCAAAGCTACACACGCATCAAAAAGTTCTCGGGGATTTAAAAGATCGTACTCAATCAAAAGCCCCGTTAAAAGCGTGCCTAAAGCCAAGCCGATATTAGGGCCGGCTGCAGTGAGAGCCGTACCGAGCCATGCACGAGCAGGAGGGGCCGTGTCAACCACCCAGGACATGCCGGCACTCGTTGCCAATCCGCAGGACAGTCCCTGAAGAAATCGGCCGAGATATAACTCATAGGGAGATTGACTGTCTGAAAATAAGTAACAGGCGAGAGCCCCGAAAGCCAATGCGGCAATCACAACGGGTTTTCGGCCGAGAAAGTTAGAGAGTCTTGCAAATAAAACCAACGTCAAAACGCAGCCAGCGAAGTAGCTCACAACACTCATGGCGACTTCCGAAGCGTTTAAGGCGAGGTCCTGAGTCCAGAAAGCCATCATCGGAATGGCTGTAGCAGCTGTAACAAAACAGCTGATCAGACAAAAGGCAGCAACGACAAAAGAAAAACCTCGTCTTTTGATTTCATTGCCTTCAGGGTGCGAGAGTGACTTTTTAAAAAACTGAATAGCCATGACAGCCGGCCGATTAAAAACTCTAAAAGAAAAACTCGACGCACAGGCATCGAGCTTTTCGGATTATTTTGTGCACATTATGGCACAAGGTGAAAAAGAGAAATTGTCAGTTTGTCTACGAAACTGCAGTAAAACTCTTGAATCTGTAGGTTTTATCAGTAAAGGGGCAGAGGAAGCCGATAGCTTCCTCTGTCGATAAGGTCAGAAAAGATAGTTCAGACGACCGGAAACCAACCAAGTGTCGCTGGTTTTGCCGCCCACGGTTCTTTCGACATCAACTTGAAGTAAAAGATTGTCTTTTACGTTCATAAAACCACCGACACCAAAAGTTGACCAGGTGTCTGTGTCACCCCAATTAACCTTCATGGATTGTTCGCTGTCCATGAACTTTGCGTCCTGACCTTCAGTGAATTGGTGCAAGACATCGGCTCTTGCATAAAGTTCTCCCATTAGGTCAGAGGATTCAAAAGTTTTACCGGCTCTGATACCTGCGCGGCCGATGATACTGACATCGCTGTCAGCATCGACTTTCATATTGCGTTCAGTTTTATAGGTATAGCCGTCAAGATAAGCGGCTTGAACCTGAATCTGCGGCTCAATGAAGACGTTATTGGAATCCTTTAGGTTGTAGCCGTATTCCACAGATAAGGCAGCATACTTTTGATCAAACGAGCCGGTTGTTTTTAAAGTCCCGATTTGGTTGGTAACATCAAAGTCATTTTCGACCTGTCCGAAGCGGCCGACGAAATCGAAATAGTGTGAACCGATCGTTAAAGTATCGTAAATAGAGGCTTCGTAACGCTTTATGTCACCGGAACCATTAACATCTGAAAAGTCAGTATTGCCGTCCGTATACGCAAAACTGAGACCCAGTCGATTATCAGGAGAGGTTGCTTTTTCATAACCGACATAGACGCTTGTCATGTCAGCTTCATAAAGATGCTCGGCACCGGCTTCGCCATATTGCACTCGAACCCAGATTCCATCATTTTCTTCATTTTGAAATACGCTTTCATACAGTCTGCGATCGCGACGATCCATACGAATGGCTGCATCGTAACTCGCATAACCCGCAGAGCGCATACCGACTGAAGCCGAGGACTGAGAAATCGTCAGACGGTTAATAAACCAATTGGTGCCGCCGAGATATTCATCAATGTTGAAGTTTTCATAATCCGGATAATTCTCTGTCACCAGTTTTTGCAACGCGGCTTTGTTTTCTTCGGTGATGGTTTCTTTATCCAGTCCCAATTCATAATCAAATAGTGTTTCGCCGTAAATGTTTTGTTTATCGGCAAAAGTAATGTTATTGGCGTTTTGTTCAGTCAAAGCAAAAGTCAGATGATTTGTATCTGAGACAGAAGCCAAATCCTGAGGACGATAGGGTTCGATAAAGTGAGTGCCGCCCGTTGAAGACGATTCAATAAACACCATGTCGCTTTCTGTTCGATTGTCGGAATTTAAGTCCAAGCGGAAGATGCCGTTAGAACCTTTTAAATCGCCAATACGAACATAGTCATGTTTTACATTCGATAATTCCGGCCAGACATCTAACAGACCGATTTCTTTCCAGGTATTTTGGATATCTTCTTCGTATAAATTGATGATGCCGGCGTTATTTAAAGTAATTGAGCTGATTCTCTTAGAGACGGAGTTTAATGAGACTGATGCACTATCAACAGTAATATCAGCGTGTATACCCTCTAAATCTACGGATTGGGATAGCCCCTCTAATGTTTGTTCATATTTTTGATCCAATCCGAAATATGTCCATTGAGCCCCATTGGTAAATTCAAGATCCATAGAATCAGTCACTGAATTACCAACATCAAGCACATCGGAGGGTTTGATATCGGCGGTAGCTAATGCGATCTGAATTAAGAGATCGGCTAAAGGATTACTGGAATCATGTTCTACGTCAGAAATGTATTGAACAATATTTTCGTTCAATAACTCACTTAATCCGTCTGTTCCTGTTTTAACTATATGCATTTCTGCAGTTGCATTTAAATCGTGACTTCCCATCACTACATACGCATGAGCTTGTGCATCAATAGACAATTCATCAATATTTTGAAAACTTTGGTCATCACCAAACCAGAAAGAATTCTCTCCGTCAAATCTTATTGATACGTTAGAGTCATGCGTACCCAGACTTTGATCAATGAAGTCGATAGAACCTACTATTTGGTTTTGGGTTGAATGAAATTTGATCTTAGCCCCGTTTTTTGCAGAAATGGCATCAGGTTTTTTAGCAATAGCCCAGATGACGGTTTTTGAGTTCTCATTGCCTACTTCAACAGAGGCATTATTTTCCGCATATAAACCGTTTGCACCGATGGTATCCGGTTGATTTTCTAAAGGGATGTTGTGTTTAACTTGAATATTCAGATTTCCATCAATATCCGCTGTGGCGTTATCGACGTGAAGGGCATAAGTGCCTATTCCCCAATTTAAAGGTCCAAACTTATCTGAGTTAGAAATAATTTCTGTGTCGCCGCTAACTTTTAACTGTCCTTTGTTCGACACTGAAACTGTGTAACGGCCATTTTCGATGGGAGGAGTAACGTTGATTTTAATATTGTCGTATTCAGCAACTTCTGAATTTGTAATATTCAGTTGACGATTCGCTGTCTTGTCATCTGTTTCGTTATATCCGTAAATAAAATCGGCAGCTGAACTTGTGCCGATACTTAAAGTCAAAAGTACGGCAGTGCAAATCGCACATTTCTTATGGGGGGGCAGTACAACATTTTTTAACCTCTTAAAACAACAAGGATTTCCTATTATTTTCTCAAAACAAGTGTATGTCAAACGTAAGTGTTATCCCTTGAATACACAAAGAAATATGAGTCAAAGGATAAGGATTTTTCCAAAAAATTTTCCAATCTCTAACTTTTACACTAAGACTCAAGCACTGTCGCAAAACTCTTGGCTACGTAGCAGACATTGCCGTCGTTGAGCCCACAGATACAAATGCGGCCGTTACGAACAGCATAGATTCCGAAATCTCGAGCCAACCGATCGACTTGCTCAGCAGTGAGTCCCGTGAAAGAAAACATCCCGGCCTGTTCAGTCACAAAACTGAAATCGAGCTTGGCACCGATTCTTTTCATTTCATCGGCCAATGCCTTTCTCATTTTCCGAATTCGGTTTCTCATACCGGCAAGTTCTTTTTCCCATCGGGCAAAGCGTTCCGGATCACTCAGTACATGCTCAACGATGCGGGCGCCGAAGGCGGGAGGATTGGAGTAATTGGCACGAGCGCAGGTTTTAAGATGACTTTGAACCCGCAGGGCTTCGTCTTCCGATTTCGTGACTACTGTTAAGGCACCGACGCGTTGACCGTACAAATTAAAGGATTTTGAGAAAGAGGAGGCAGCTAAAAAGCTCATGCCCGCTTCAGTAAAAAGTCTGATTGCTAAGGCATCTTCATCGAGCCCCTCTTTAAATCCCTGATAGGCCATATCCAAAAACGGAACTAAGTTTCTCTTTTTGCAAATATCAATGACTTCGAGCCACTGATCGCTTGAGAGGTCATAGCCCGTCGGATTGTGACAGCAGGCGTGCAAAATGACAAGCGTGTCGGGAGCCATTGCCTTTAGGTCTTCAATCATGCTCTCAAAGTCAAGACAATGCTTTTCGTCGCTGTAGTAACGGTAGCCTTTCACGTTGAAACCTGAGAGCCTCAGAATGTCATTGTGATTGCCCCAGGTGGGGATGGAAGCGGCTCCGATGTTAAGTCCGCGGCCCCAGTGCATGAGATCAACACCCAGTTTCAGGGCTCCAGTGCCGCCCAGAGTCTGCACGGTGCAGGCTCGCTTTGAAGAGACAACTTCAGAATCAGCGCCAAAAATCATGGATTGAACCAATCGGTCATAAAGCGGCAGTCCTGTTTGAGGTATATAGGTATGAGGACGATTTTCTTTTGAAAGCGCTTCCTGAGCTTCGCGAACTACTTCTAAAATCGGTGTTTGACCTTTTTCGTCCAGATACATGCCGACTCCGAGGTTAACCTTACAGTCGCGGGGATCAGCCAGGAATTTGCCTGTCAAACTCAGAATGGGATCGTCGGGCAGGGTGGTGAGGGCAGAAAAAACAGAAGCGCTCATGGTTGTCTTCCTTTCGAACGGATTTTTCCACTATAGCCAATTAACACGGAAGACGAAATCTTTTTTCTAGGCAAGAAACTTTAAAAGGTACAAAAAAAGGCAAAGCCGAAAGCCTTGCCTTTTTAGAAAAGCCGGAAGAATTACTTCTTCATCGCTTCAATGGCTTTTTTCACGCTTTCCTGCGTCGGGCGGAAAGCCGTGAGGCGTTGCTGGATGATGGCCGGAGCCTGAGCGATCAGGGTGTTGTAGCGATAGCCGCCTTTCACCAAGGTCTTCAATACGTTGGCAAAGTCAAAGTAGCAGTCTTCGCGTTTGATCTTGGCCGAATGCTGCAGTCCCATGAAATCCGTCCAGGTAACGGTATAGATGACGCCCTTGTCGCTCACGTCGCAGTGCGTGACACCCACGGCATCACAAACCCAGACATTGGGTTCCTGAGCAGGAGCTTGTTCTTTTTGAACGTCTTTTTGGGGTTCTTTTTTATCCATTTTCGACCTCGTTTTGAGTTAAGTTAAAGTGATTACGCAGCGGCTTTCTGACGAGCTTTAGCAGCCGCTTCGGTTCGTTTTGTGTAAATAGTAGCGCAAACGCCGGAAATAATAATCATCACCATGCCGACTAAGCCCAAAAGGGTGACGGTTTCACTAAAAAGCGCAAAACTCACTAAGGCAGAGAAGGGAATGGCGGAAAAGCCCAGGCATGAGCTCAAAAGCATGTTGCCGTAGGCATAGGACTTCGTTGTGCAAATTTGACCCAGCGTCGCGCAGATTCCCATGCCTACAAGATAAGCACCGGATTCAAGTGTCGGCAGATGCATGCCGTCTTCAAGCAGATAGCTGCCTGCTACACCGAAAATCGCGCCGAAAACCGAGAAGTAAAACACGATGCGCCAGGAGGGCTCTTTAAGGTTGCCTAATTCTTTAATTTGCCAGTAAACCACCAAATCAATAAACGAGACGAAAAGGCAGATTAAGGCAGGCACCAGGTAGCCCTGGTCAAAACTGGGCTGAAGGACGGTGGTAACGCCCGCAAAGCCAAATAAAATCGCAAGGATCACGCCCCAGGGAGCCGACTCTTTTTTAATGAAAGCCAAAATGATGAAATTGGCTGCCATAAAAAGAGGGGTTGTGTAAATCAGGGTCATGTTGGTGCCAAGAGGCATTTCACCGATTGTGAAAAACCACAGGCCCACTGAGATCGTTCCGAGTACGGCACGTTTAATATGCCCGCCCAAGTGAGGCGTGCGAAGTGACAGACCTTGAGAGCGCACGAAAAGACTGATCGTTACGATGCCGATTAAAGAGCGATAAAAAACCAGTTCCAGAGATCCGAAGTGGCCGCTGCAGAGCTTGACAAAAACGGCCATGAAAGAAAAACAGGCCGCTGCCGCAAGAGCCCAAAGCGATTGCTTCATCATATGTGAGGTGTCCTTTCTTTGCGCATAAATGTGCGCTCATTGTATGCCAGATCGGGTAATACCGAAAGAGGGGAAAGCCAGTAGTGCCAAAAGTCTGTTAAAAAGGATTCTTTCAAAGCCTATAATGGCAGCGATTTTCTTTTTTGAAAGGCTGAAAATGATCCGACAGTCGGCTTGGTTGGGACATGGTTGTGCAGCGGGTGCCAATGTCATTTGGGGACTGATGGCGCCGATTGCCAAAGTGGTGATGATCGGCGGTTTGGTCACGCCTTTGGTGCTCACGGATCTGCGCGTGATCGGTGCTGCCGTTCTTTTTTGGAGTGCCTACTTTTTTGCGCCGCGCGAAAAAGTAGCCAAAGCCGACTTGGTGAGGCTTTTCTTTGCTTCTCTTTTTGCCATTATTTTGAATCAGGGCAGCTACATTTTCGGTGTCGGTCTCACAACGCCCGGCAACGCTACGATTCTGACTTCCAGCATGCCGCTTTGGGCGATGGTGTTGGCAGCTCTTTTATTAAAAGATCCGATTACGCTCAAAAAACTCGTCGGAATCCTGATGGGAGCGGTGGGGGCTTTGATTTTGATTTTGTCTAAAAGCGATATGTCCGCAAATTCGCTCGTGGAAAGCAACGTTTGGGGTGACTTATTAGTCACAGGCGCTCAATTAAGTTTTGCTTTTTACGTCGTGAAATTTAAAGATCTGGTGACGCGCTACAACCTCTTTACCACGATGAAGTGGATGTTCACGTTTGCCGGTCTTTGCATACTGCCCTTTTCTATCTCAGGTCTTGCTCAGACTCAGTGGCTCGATTTAAGTTTGAGTGAATGGTCAAGCGTTCTTTATGTTGTGGTGGGCGGCACCTTTTTCTCCTATCTATTAATTGTGGTCGGTCAGAGAAATCTCAAACCCACGGTCGCCGCTATGTATAACTACGTGCAGCCTGTTGTGGGGTGCCTCGCAGCCACAGCAATGGGGCTTGATTCCATTACATGGTTTAAGGTTTTCGCAGTGATTCTGATTTTCTCGGGCGTTTATCTCGTCACTCACCGGCATATCCGTGATATTTCTTCGGGTAACAGGCTTTTCCTCGACAGGCAGTGCGCCTTCTTCCGCCAAGGAGACAAGCCTATCCCCATCTCTCTTTCATCATATCTTCCAGTTTCAGCAGCTCATCCCTGTATTGTGCAGCTTCTATAAATTCCAGCTTCTTGGCAGCTTCCTGCATCAGTTTCCGGGTACGTTCTATCGTTTTCTCCATCTGTGGCTTGGTCATATACTGAACAATCGGGTCGGCAGCCGTTGTATCGGAAGATGGCTCGATGTATGCCTTGGGGCCTTGAGTGGTTCCGGCAACTTCGTTGCTGTTGTTGCCCAACAAGGCAGCATTCCGCGCACGCTGTATCTGTTTGGGGGTGATTCCATGCTCTTCGTTATATGCCAGCTGTTTTTCACGACGGCGGTTGGTTTCGTCTATCGTTTTTTTCATGCTGTCCGTCATGCGGTCTGCATACA
>ENA-UEQB01000149-UEQB01000149.1-human-gut-metagenome-genome-assembly--contig:-NODE-149-length-63794-cov-13.167742_pt1 | contig 63794 bp, 48 predicted proteins | sample MGYA00242901_ERZ507918 | MGnify/ENA primary metagenome ERZ507918 (study PRJEB26167, sample SAMN06115405) | human gut metagenome | host: Homo sapiens | place: China:Sichuan | collected 2016-04-06... | reverse complement strand
ATAATCAGAATCGCTCATCGGAGGGCAACTTGTTCGTTTAGAAACAATAGCTGGATAAGATGGCAGATTGAAATATCTGCTTTTCTTATCCGGCTTTTTTTGTGTGACAGGAAATTACTGCCACAACCTATCATTTTCAGGAGGAATATATGGAAACAAACACATCATTTACAGAAGGAAAAATCTTAAAACCTTTGATCTTATTTGCATTTCCTGTCTTGCTGGCGTTATTTCTGCAGGCGATGTATGGCGCGGTAGACCTGCTCATAGTGGGAAAATTTGCTTCATCCGCAGATGTATCCGCGGTTTCGACAGGTTCTCAGATCATGACTACATTAACAAATCTGATCAGCAGTTTCGCAATGGGAACCACAATTTTGCTGGGACAGCAGATCGGAAGCGGAAAAAAAGAGGAAGGCGGACGAACCGTAGGAACAGCAATTGTCATGTTTGCGGCGATCGCAGTGGTCATGTCGATCATTATGGTTGTTTTTGCGCCTTCAATCAGTCAGATCATGAACGCGCCTGAGGAAGCATTTCAAAAGACCGTTGATTACATCAGAATTTGCGGCGGAGGTATGTTAGTCATTGTTGCCTACAATCTGATCGGCTGCATTTTCCGTGGACTGGGCGATTCTAAGACACCGCTTATCACAGTCGCGATTGCATGTGTTTTTAACATTGCGGGAGATCTGATCCTATGTGCAGGCTTTCACATGGGAACACAGGGCGCTGCGATTGCAACAGTGTTTGCGCAGATTGTGAGCGTGGTAGTTTCGTTTTTCCTGATCTGTAAAAAAGAGCTGCCTTTTACCGTAAAAAATAAAAATATTCGGATTCATAAAGTATATTTGAAGAAAATGGTTGGTTTTGGGGCGCCGATTGCATTGCAGGATCTGCTTGTGAGCATTTCATTTTTGATCATTCTGGCAATCGTAAATTCTATGGGAGTCATTGCCTCGGCAGGTGTCGGTGTCGCAGAAAAAGTGTGTGCATTTATCATGCTCATATCGTCTGCTTTCATGCAGTCCATGTCGGCATTTGTGGCACAAAACTATGGCGCAGGTCAGATTACAAGAGCCAGAAAAGCCTTGCATTACGGCATTGCCGTTTCTTTTTCCATTGGCGTGGTAATGTTTTTGATCACGTTTTTCCATGGAGATGCGCTGGCAGGAATTTTCTCCTCGGATGGGGAAGTGGTTTTTGCAGCGGCAGATTATCTCAAGGCATATGCGATCGACTGCCTGTTTACAGCTATTTTCTTCTGCTATACCGGATTTTACAATGGTATCGGTAAGACACGATTTGTCATGATCCAGGGAATCCTTGGCGCATTTTGCGTCAGAGTTCCGGTGTCTTATATTATGAGCATCCAGCCGGAAACATCGCTGTTTCATATCGGGCTGGCAACGCCGATGTCGTCAGCCTTGCAGTTGATTCTCTGCGTTGGATTCATGCTCTTTTTGAGAAAAAAGGGGATGTTAGACGATAAAAAAATTTAATCGTCTCTATTTTCTTTCCCATTGAAAATTCTGGATTGTTTTATGGTACAATGCGTTTAAACATTTGAACAAAGAAAGGAATTATATATGGATATCTTAGAGTTAATGAAGGAAAGACACAGGACATGAGCTTTACGGAATTTTTATTGGCCAATGGCGATGAAAACCTTGTTGAGTATCTGCAAAGTGTGCAATCTATAGAACCGATTCCGGAAGCCTTTTTTAATCCGCTCTCAGAAAAACTCAAAATGTATTACGTCACAGGCGGCATGCCCGAGTCGGTTTTAATGTGGACTCAAGCCCGGGACGTCAACGCGATGCAGGAAGCACTTTCTGCCATTATCGAAGCTTATGAGCGTGACTTTGCAAAACACCCAGAGACCGCAGAATTTCCGAAAATTTCTATGATTTGGAAATCCATTCCTTCGCAGTTAGCCAGAGAAAATAAGAAATTTCTCTACAAAGTGGTGAAAGAAGGAGCACGAGCCAGAGAGTATGAAGACGCTTTGCAATGGTTGGTTGATGCCAGATTGGTACATAAGGTTTTCCGCAGTTCTGCTCCAGGTTTACCTTTGTCAGCCTATGACGATCTTTCAGCCTTTAAAATTTATCTCGTTGATGTGGGATTATTGCGCCGTTTGTCTCAATTGGCTCCTACAGCTTTTGGGGAAGGCAACCGACTATTCACTGAATTTAAAGGCGCACTGACTGAGAATTTCGTTTTGCAGACGCTTCTGACACAGTTTGAAGTGATGCCCAGATATTGGAGCCAGGTGAATCCATCGTACGAAGTGGACTTCTTGATTCAACGCGATAATGATATTTTCCCGATTGAAGTAAAAGCCGAAACCAATACCAAAAGCAAGAGTTTGAAAAAATTTAAAGAGTTATTCGGTGAGCAGGTTAAATTGAGAATCAGGTTCTCATTGGATAATTTAAAACTTGACGGTGATATCCTAAACATTCCCTTATTCATGGCTGATCATACCGATCGATTAATCGGTTTGGCATTAAAAGAATTATCGAATGTTTCCGGCAAGCCTGAATAGCTTACGAAAATAAGAATGAAAACGGCAGACTTTTGTGGCCTGCCGTTTGTTTCACAGAACGTTAAATCAGGGAAGGATTAGAAAAGATAGTTGAATCGACCGGATACGACCCAAGTATCAGCTGTTTCACCTCCGGACGTTTTTTCAATATCCATCTGTAAGGACATATTGTCTTTCCAGTTGAAATACCCGCCGACACCGAAAGTTGACCAAGTATCTTTATCGCCCCAGTTGACGTCTACCTTGTGGCTAACGTCTCTAAACACGGCATCCTGACCGTCAGTGAATTGATGTAAGACGTCAGCACGTGCGTAAAGTTCAGCTGCGTAGTTGGAGGCTTCAAAGGCTTTACCGACTCTGAGACCCATACGACCAATGACGCTTATATCATCATCGGCTTTGACTTTCATGCTGCGTTCGGTGCGGTAGTCATAATCGCCAAGGTAGGCCACTTGAAGCTGTAATTGCGGTTCAATAAAGACGTTATGTTCATCTTTAAAGTTGTAGCCGTACTCAGCAGACAGCGCTGCATACTTTTGATCAAATGAACCGCTTGTTGATAAAGCGCCGGCTTGGTTTGTTACATCGAATTCGTTATCAACCTGACCGAAGCGGGCCACGAAGTCCAAATAGTGAGAACCAAACGTTAAAGTGTCGTAAATCGAAGCTTCATAGCGCTTTAAGTCGCCGGATCCCTTAAGATCACTGAAGTCGGACTCGCCGTCAGTATAGGCAAAACTGACACCTAAACGATTATCTGCAGAAGTCGCTTTTTCATAGCCCACATAGACTGTAGTGAGGTCTGCGTCATAGAGGTGTTCGGCACCGGCTTCGCCGTATTGGACGCGAGCCCAAAGACCATCTTTTTCATTGTTTTGGAAAACAGCGTTTTGCAGACGACGGTCTCGGCGATCCATGCTTGTGGCTAAGTCATAGCTTGCGTAACCGGCAGAACGCATGCCGATAGAGGCAGCAGATTCAATTAAATTCACGCGTTTGATGAACCACTCTTTACCGTCGACAAACTCTTGAGGATCAAAAGTCCAGCCATCCTCTTTAAAACTGTCGTAAGAGATATCACTGATTTGCTCGGCGTTTTGAATTTCTCTGGAGTCAATTTCAAGTTCATAATCAAAAAGGTGCTGCCCATAGAAATTTTCTTTGTCAGCAAAGGTAACGGCTTTACCTTCTTGGTTCGCATTTTTATGCGTCAGAGCAAATGTCAGGGTATTGGTCGGCGAAACAGACTCTAAGCGTTCCAAGTTATAGGGTTCAATATAGTGTTGACCACCTGTGCTTGAAGACTCAATAAAGACCATGTCGCTGTTTTGCTTATTCTCAGCATCGAGATCCAATCGGAAGATACCTTGAGAACCCTTCAGATCACCGATTCGGACATAATCATGGTTAACCTTGGCAAGTTCGGGCCAAAGTTCCAAAAGGCTCTTCCCATCATAAATGATGCTTCCCCAGGTCTGTTGGATATTCTCGTCAAACAGGTTGATAATGCCGCCGTTTAACGTGATAGAGCTAATGCGTTTTGGGGTAGAAGTGAATGTTGCTGTTGCTGTTGCTGTTATTGGCTCGTCACCTATTGATCGACTTTCTTCTGTAGTCTGTTTGACTCCAAAGTATGTCCATTGGGCACCATTAGTAAATGTTAGGTCTAACTTTTCATTAATTTGTTGTTCTGAAACCCCTAATCCACTAAGAGCACTGTTGATTAATCCTTTAATCAGGTCGCTATATTCAGAATTGAGCCATTGATCAATTCCCAGTCCATAATAATTACCTGTGAGCAGTTTTTTAATGTCATCCACACCGTTGAGTGTCATATTGAGGATGATGTCTTTGTTTATGATGGGCTTTAGATCCATCGTAATGTTAATGGACTGGATATTGGAAAAGGTTTGTTCATCACCAAACCAGAAGGATTCGCTGCCTGAGAATGTTCCGCTGACAGAAGAGCCATAAGTTCCGAAGTCTAAGAATAGAGTGTCAATGCTGCCGATCACTTGATTATTTGTGGAACGAAGGTGTACTTTTCCTCCGTTTTTGGCGGATATCGCATCAGGTTTTTGTGCGAGAGCCAAGATAGAAGTTTTAGTGCCTTCATTACCTAAAAAGATCTCAGCGCGCTCTTTTGCATAAACAGCATTAGCGCCGACCGTTTCGCTTCCTTCTGTTCCGGGCGTGACATTGTGAAATGTTGAAATAGATACATCACCTCTGAGGTCAATCACTGAGTCGTCATTAACAGCGTACAGAGCATTACTGCCGGAATCGTCCTCAAAATCAGGCTTACCGTCACCAGTTACGTCTCGAGGCATTTGTGCGGAGAGATGAATGTTTGTAGATCCGTGAACAGTGAGGGTTTTACCATCAACAGCGACTGTATACCGATCGTTTTCAATTGTCGGTGTGAGTTCAATGTTGATATTTTGATATTCGTTAGGAATCTGGCTGGTTGAATTTAAATTTAAAACTCTATCAATGTTGCCCTTATAGTTTTCCACTTCGGGAGTGTAGATAAAATCTTCAACTGCATAAGCCGAATTAAACAATGAAATTAAAGCTGCTGCAATTAAAGTTTTTTTAATCGGCTTCAATGAATCAATTTTTCGGGGGGGGGTAGTGAAATTCATTTTGTTCCTCAATGAACCTATCTTTAGACGAAGACATAATTCTCTCAAAAGCCTTTAATCCGATCAAGTTTTTGTGATGAGTATTGACTCGCGAAGAACGTTTCTGTTGCTTTAAAGACAAAAGACTTTATTGCCTCAATATGGGTAGGCAATGAAATGATTTAAGTAAAAAATTAGGGCTGAACGATCAGCCCCAAAATAGTTTTAAAAGTGATTCTCACTACCAACCGGCTGAGAAATAAGCCTGAGTGATATGGTAGTAAATCGGTGCGGAGAACATGAGCGGTGCCAGGCGTTCAAGATTGCCGCGGCCGATGTATTTGTCTCCGTCCATAAAGCGGCTGCCTAAAGAGCGCTTCACTGAGGAAATAACGATATCACCGAAGGCACCGGTCACCACAATAACGCAGGCCATAACGAGTGCCTGCCAGGTTCTGAACGGCGTCATCCAGAATAAGGCGTAACCCACCAAAATGGTAATAGCTCCGCCGATCAACGTACCCTTAATTGTCTTATGCGGATTGTCTCTTAAGGTCTTGCCGCCAAAGTAGGAGCTTGCCATCACGACAAAGAGGTCACCCAAGAAGACGATCAAGAGGTAAAAGAGCAGAAGCAGCGACGGGCTTGAGCCAAAACGCGTAATGTCAAAATTCATCAGTGCCGGAGCGTGGCTGATACAGTAAACGCTCAGCATTACACCCCATTGGATTTTGGCTACACGTTCAAGGAACCGGTCATTGTCAGGCCGCAGGGACATCAGAACGGGCAAAAGCAAAAAGAGGTAGACCGGAATAAAGACCGTAAAGAGCCAATAGCGGTCTAGGCCGATCAGCACATACTGAAGCGGAATGACAATATAAAAGGAGACCACCAAAGCCCAATGGTCCGATACCTTAATCGGTGTCAGTGCGACAAACTCTCTGAAGGTAAAGAAACTCACCAGGGCAAAAACGATCAGAAGAACGTTTTGACCGGCCCAAAAAGCCAAAGTGAAGACGATAATCAGCCACCACCCCATTTTTACACGGGAGTTGACCACTCGGATACGGTCAATTTGTTCCGGATTCGTCGTTTTTCGGATCGCCCAGTGGCAGTAGCTTGTGCCGAAAGCAGCCAAAAGCACCAACACGACAAGCACAAGTGTATAGGTTTCCTGTAATGTAATTCCTAAGCGCATCTTATGCCTCCGACAGTTTAATCACCGCTTCACGGGCACGAGCGAGAAACACATCCTTCGGGTCATCAGGACTGAAGGGCAGAGGGGCTCCGAAGCGAATGGAGCAGACGGTAGGCACCGGAATCAAAGCTCCCTTGGGCATGGCCCGATAAAGGTTTTCAATATAAACCGGAATGAGTTCTACATTGGGAAACTCTCGTGCCAAGCGCCAAATACCGCTTTTGAATTCACTCGGAATAGCTTGAGGGCGTCTCGTTCCTTCCGGGAAAATAATCATTGAAGAGCCTTCTCTTAAGCAATCGCGCAGGGGTTCGAGCGGATCGGCGTGCTCAGTGCGGCGGCGGTCGACTAAAACCACATTGAGTTCTTCAATGGCAATACGGCGGCGGATCGCGCCTTTGACCCAGTAGTCTTTGGCAGCGACGGGGCGGGTATGCGAGCGCATTTCTTTGGGCAGTGACGACCAGATCACAATCGTATCCAAGTGGCTCGTGTGATTGGCAAAGTAAATTCGTTGCTTATCCGAAGGGGAGCTGCCGATCCACTGAGGATAGGCGCCGACCAACAGGCGCGTCAGCAACACAATAGGAGTCATTAATCGAAACAAGGTTTGTACCCCTTAAGGTGACGGTTCATCGGGTCCGTCAATCAAAATAGCTACAAATACAGATAATAATGCAATTTAGAGCCGTTCGGAATGCAATGGAGTCGTTTTTGCACCGAACTGTCTCTAAATGGCTCGACTTTTCAGAGCCGGCAAAATGTCGCGGGCTTGCTTAATTCGGTTTTCATAGACTTCTGCCAGCAATACTCCCTCACCTTGGGTGAGTTCGGCAACCGTTACGCCCCAAGGATCAATCAAAATGCTGTGTCCCCAGGTCTGGCGTCCGCTTTCATGAAGGCCACCTTGTGCACAGGCTAAAACATAACATTGATTTTCAATGGCGCGGGCGCGCAAAAGCGTGTCCCAGTGGGCTCGTCCGGTAAAGGTCGTGAAAGCTGCGGGCAAAGTGATGATATCGGGCGTGCCTAATTGTCGGAAGAGTTCCGGAAAACGCAGGTCAAAGCAGACTGAGAGTCCCACCTTCCAAGCACCTTCCCAGGTTTCAATGTCAACCGATTTCACTTCTTTGCCGGCTTGTGTGATTCGGCCTTCGTGATAGCTCTCATCACCCCGCTCAAATTGGAAAAGATGAATTTTGTCGTATCGGGCCTCAAGCTCCCCGTTGGGGTTGTAAACAATGCAGGCATCAATAAAGTGCTGATCATCATCGGCTTTTAAAGGAATCGTTCCGGCTACGAGCCAAGTTTGATTATCTTTGGCGGCCTCACTCATCGCTTTTTGTACAGGGCCGTTGCCGTACTCCTCTGCTGCCGCAAGGAGTTCTTGGGGATTATTGGGCATTAATGAAAAGTATTCCGGCAGCACAATTAATTCCGCGCCGCTTTGGGCCGCTGAATCAATCAGTGCTCTGGCCGTATGTACGTTGGCTTCAATGTTTGTGCCGGAAACCATTTGACAGGCAGCAATTCGCATAAATTTTCCTTTCTTTTAGGGAGCGACGGCAGGTGAACCGGCAGAGCCTTTTTCTCCCACCTTTGTGATTACCGGATCTTCCAGAGAACCGGTGATTTCATATTCAGTACTTAAGAATTCAGAGAGCGGCGCCTGAAGTGCAAGCTGAGCAATAAAACTTCCGACTCCTAAAATCGGGTTGGCTATACCCAGAGCCAGACTTGCCCCACCCAAACTGATGTCAGGCAAAACCGTCACTTTAGTGTTTTGCGTCATTTTGTTCAGGTCCATTGTACCTTCTGCCAAAATGGTTGCCTGAGGACCGATGATGCGGAAGTTATTCGATTTCATCACGCCGTTTGTGATGGTATTGTTCGCAATCACTCGGTCAAAGACGAAACCTTGTCCGACAACGTCTCTGAAGTCAAGTGTGAGGCGACGCAAAAGCGTTTGCAGGGACAGTAGCGACATCAGTCGTCCGGCGCCCGGTTCAACCTGAAGAATTTGCCCCGAGACCAGAGCCGTGGAAATCGAACCGTTGAGCGTCTCTGTATTAAAGTCAACAGGTGCTCCGTTCCAAGAGAGATTGGTGTGCAGCTGACCGCTGCCGTCATTGATAACGTGAGCAAGCTTGAAGCGCTCGAGCAATTCACCCAAATCCGTAACGTCCAGTGTGGCTTCAAGTGAGGTCTGAGAGTTCTTTCTTTGACCGGCATTCCAGCTGCCGCTTGCCGTCAGCTTTGCATCGTTATTAGTGAGCGAAAATTCCTTCAAGTTCCAAAGCGTACTCGGTCCCTTGCCTTCGTTTTCGGCCCAGAGCTTGAGTTCGCCCAACTCATAGTCCTCAAAACGCAAATCTTTAATGGTAAGTGCTACAGAGGGCAGCGATTGCGTTTCTTTGGGAGCCGCTTTCATAGCCTCATCAACAATTTCAGGCCGCGGAATATGTAAATAGTCAAAATTAGCTGTCACAAGCGGATGGGAGTGGCTTGTGCGAGGAGTGAAATTAAATTGTGCTTTGGCAAGGGTGCTCGCAATGGAGCCGCTCCAGGCGCCTGAAGGGTAAGCCTTGGCATCGACTTTAACGGCGTCAAAATTCAGCCCCTTATAACCCAAACGACCGATTTGGATATTGGCGCGGTTTAAGTCGAGCGCCTTCATTTCACGCTTCGGATCAGCCATAATCGCTTCGTTTGATTGAGTCAGAATGCTTTCCCAATCTTCCCATTTAAAGGTAGGCGTCTGAATGTAAAGAGCCAAGCCGTCTGCTTTCGGAGAAAGGGCTAAGCGTTTGCCCACTGATAAAACGCCTCTTTGTGTTTTCAGACCCTCTTTAGTGGATGCGTAGTGAAGCTCCATTCCTAGCAGATCGGCTAAAGCAAGCTTCATTTTCGACGCACAGCGCTCGTTTTTTGCACAATTTTCAAAATCAAACTGAAGCGGCCATGCGTTCTCGGGCTTTTTATTAAACGGAGCAGGGGCGTTACCCTTAATGCCAAGAAGGTCGCTTGTGACATGAACGTTAACTCCGTGATCAATCTCGACCACTGTTTTAACGGGAGTTACCCCTTCAAAGTGAGTCAAAAGAGAAGCGATGCCCGGAGAATCAATGATTTTTCCGGCAGCCTCAGGCGTTGCATCGGCCTGAGCTGTTATGCGGATTTTGCCTTTTTCATCGGTTGAGATTTCTCCGCTTGCAGGACTGCCGTAAATTAGAGCGGTTAATTCCGACGCCCAAAGACCTTTTTCCGTGAAAGTCACTGAGCCCTTAGCCTGAGTCATTTCTGGCACGTTTCGCATGGCAATCGTGTTGTCGTTTAAATGGACCGTGCCGGAGACTTCCGTATTTTTAAGATCCGTTATGGGGATATTTAAAAAGAGTTCAAGCGAGGCCTCTCCCGTGGCTTTGGTCCCGACGAAAGGGTCACCGATCATGGCTGAGACGGGGCTTTGGTTGACCCATTGGGCCATATTTTGAAGGGAGGTTTGGCTTTTACCCCTGATGATTAATGGCAGCCCTTTGGCGGTATAGCTGGGGATTTCTGCCGTCACGTCAGTCACCGTTGCACCCATTGAGACGCCGCTTTTCGCATGAATCCACATGGACATGCCTTCAAAAACCAACTCACCGTTGATTTTTTCAAAGACGGGCCACTCGCTTGCAATCCAGTGACCGTTTTTATCTTTTCTGTGGGTGGGGACATAATCGAGTTTAACGTCTTCTGCTACACCCGAAATACGGAAGACGTAACCCTTGTCCTTTTGATTGACGTACGGGAATTCGGTTAAAGGTCCGTAGAGATCCACTTTGCCGTCACGGGCAATACCGTCTTGTAAAGCGGCTTTAAGCCAGTCGTTGGTCGGTTTGCCGCCTGCCACAATTGGAATAAAGCGATGAGCGGCAGAAGCTCTTAAATAATGAAGATCACCGCGCACTTCAAGCGTTCCGAGGTCTCCCGTGTCATACCAGCCGCCGTGCACTTGTGCTGAAGCATCACGGTTGGAAATCTGCAGATTTTCAACCTTAAATTCCAGTTTCGGTTTAACCGTCCAAGTCGCCAGCATCTGAAGGGTGTCGAGTTGGAAATCTTTTTCAAAGAAAATCCCCGGGAAACTCAAGGTACTGTTCGGAGCATCCAGATTGATTTCACCGCCCTCTTCGTTAGCGGAGATAGTGCCGGAAAGATTGGAAAAACCGAAGCGGTTACTGTCGTCCTCACCTTCTGCAACATGGTCCTGAACGGAGACATTTTTAAATTCCGAGCGGAAAGCATAATCGGTCGGAGCACTGATGGGCCCTTGCCATTGGCTTTCAAAACCCACGATTGAGCCACTAGCCTGCATGTCGCGAATGGTATTGAGAATCTGATCGGGAATCGGCAGCTGCAGGCCGATTGTTGTGAGAGCACGCAGATCGAAAGAATCAATGCTGAGTGTGCCGTCATAAAGGTTTCTGTCACGCAGCACGCTCTCAAGCTTGGCGTTGCCTAAGTAATACGGGTCCTGACCGATGGGTTTTACCATCAGGTCCTGAGTGATGAAAACGAGATTGTTGCCGTCTAAGCTTTCGCGAATTCTGCCCTGGAGCACATCAACTTGAATCAGATCATCGCCCGGCCGCCAACGAAGACTCACATCATGCAGGGAAACGTCAGCGGTGAGTTCAATCGGTCTGAGATTATCGAAATCGAGCCAAATGTCGGCTTGTCCCGTACCGTCCTGTAAGAAATGATCTAAGTTGACGCGTCTGGCAATCCGACCGAAATCAATTGAAGGAATGGAGGCATAAATTGTGCCGTGTAGCCGAGCGAGGCGATTATCGGATCCTGCCCATCTTTCCCGAAATGTTGCCCGGATATCAATGGGTGTTTCGTTTTCACGGATGGCGGTAGACTGTAGACCGAATTTCCAGGCAATCATGTAACGGTGCAAAACCGCATTGGTGTCGTGTAAAAGGACCGGACGGGGACGCTCATTCGTAAAGTCAATGTAATTGAAGTCCCCGTCAATGATTTCAAGATGCTCCTGAGATAAAACCCAATCAAGGAATTTGCGGCCGGCAGCGGCCCGATCACGGTTGGATTTAAGGGTGTTTTCAGAGCCGGAAGTATCAATCTCAAAGCCTGCGATGTTAAAAAGAGTTTCATTTAACCGCTCTACGTGAAGCCTCGGGTTGAAAATCACCAGTCTGGAAAAGGTTGGCTGCAGGGTATAGATCGAACTCAAAGAAAAAGTTGCCTGAACCTTAGGAAGACTCAAAGAGACGCGGTGCCCGGGGCGGGCAAAAGTGACGTCAGTGAGGGTAATACGGGGGCGAAGACGCTCCCAGTCTACGTGGATGTCACGGGCCTCGATGAGCGTACCGGTTCGCTCTTCGATATAGTTTTCCAGTTTGGGATAAAACGTTTCGATATTGGGAACGACCCAAAGTCTCAGTGCCAGTAATGTTGCTGCTAAAAAGAGATACAAAAACAATACAACCCACCCTGCCGTGCGTAAAAGTACCCGCCACTTGCTCGGGCGAGTCGCACACAGCAGTCCGTTACCATTTTTTTTAAGGGTTGAGCGTGTGGGTGTCAAATGAGAGACCGAATCCGTTTATTGCAGTCGTAAAATTAATCAAACACCCTGAATTGTAGCGGTTTGGCTATGTGCGGTGGGTAAATTTCAAAAATTTTTCGACTGAAACTTTTAGAAAAATTTTTGCGCTTAGCTAAACTTTGAAAAAGCCCTTTTTCTCGCGGTGAAAAATGTCCCGTTTATCCATTCAAGAATTGCCTCAGTATTCTTTTTTTGTCAAACGCGCTTTGATGTCAGCTAAACCTTTGGCAAGCGAAGAAGAGCGCCTTCAGTGGCTGGCAGATCTGGCCGCAGAACCCTACACGCTCGAAAAAATGAAGAGCTATCTGCAGGGAACTGACGATACTGAAAAACTTGCCGAGCGTCTCAGACTTTTGCGCCGGGAGGTGCTGCTCACGCTTGTGGCTAGGGATGTGACGGGTTTGGCTCAGTATCAGGAAGTGGTCAGAACAATGACTGATTTGGCCCAATTGGCCGTCAGTCAAACGGTTCGTGCCCATGCACTGGCTTTGTCAGAGCGTTTCGGCATACCGACTTCAGATAGCGGAGTGCCGCAGGACTTTTTGGTGGTCGGCATGGGTAAGCTCGGAGGAGAGGAACTCAATGTAAGCTCTGATATCGACTTGGTATTTGTCTATGACGAGCAGGGTCGATGCAGACCGAGCGAGCGTTGCCCTAATCCCAGGCGGGAGTTATCCAACGCGGAATTTTTTGAAAGGCTTTCCAAAAAAGTCATTACGGCACTATCGGATATTTCCGGAGCAGGATTCGTTTTTCGTGTTGATATGCGGCTTCGTCCCAACGGTGACTCGGGACCCATCGTTATCAGTAACGATATGCTTGAGGAATACCTCTATGTTCAGGGACGAGAATGGGAGCGCTTTGCCTGGCTTAAAGGCCGCGTAGTCAATGAGCCGGTATTTACCGATCGGCAGACTTTCGAGCAGCAGGTTAAAAATCTTTACGATGTTGTCCGACCCTTTGTTTTCAGGCGCTACGTCGACTTCAATGCGATCAGTGCCTTATCGAACCTTCATAAGCTCATTCGAGCGGAAACTCAGCGGCGTGAGGCCGGTAAAGATCTCGGGATCAATGTGAAATTGGGTCGTGGCGGCATTCGGGAAATCGAATTTATTACTCAAACTTTTCAGATTATCCGTGCAGGACGCGAGCCGCAATTAAGAGTCAGAGGTACTCTGGAAGCGCTGCCTATTTTGGAAAAATTAGGGGTACTGAAAACCGAGCAGGTCACTCATCTTAAAGATGCCTATATCTTTTTGCGCAACCTTGAACATGCGATTCAGTATGTGGATGATCAGCAAACGCATCGTCTGCCCTCTGACAAAGAGGGGCAGGATCGAATTGCGGCTATGCTCGGCTTAAAACGTGAGGAGATGATCGAACGGCTCATGCTGATTCGTGAGTACGTGGCTTCGGTTTTTAACGGCATTTTCCAGGTAGAAGAAAAAACAGAGGAAGATGATGATTGGCCCCAAGGGTGGACGATCGGATTTGCCCAAGCGCATGATGCATTGGGCGCGCAGCTCTCACAGATGGGCTACGAGAACGGGGCCCATTGTGCAGAGCGGGTTTTGGGACTGATGGGTTCAAAATTTCTGACTGTTCAGACCGAAGCAGCCAGAGCCCGTATGGCGCAATTGGTTAAACGAGTCTGTCAGTTAAGTCTTAAGCTTGCTGCGGATGATAAAAGCGTTGCTGCCGACGTAATCTTTACTCGCTTTATCGCACTTTTGGAAGTCATTGCCGGTCGCAGCACTTACGTTTCACTTCTGGTTCAGTATCCGCAAGTGTGTGAGAAAGTGGCAGTAGTTTTAAAAACCAGTGCTTGGGCGGCAGATTATCTGACGATGCACCCCATTGTGCTCGATGAATTGCTCGATGAGCGCATTTCAGAATTGGATAATTTCTCTCCGGTTGACTGGAGCGGTTGGCAGGATGATCTGTGGGTGAAGCTGCGTGAGGCAGAAGGCGATCAGGAAACGCAGATGAACCTATTGCGCGATGCCCATCACGGAGCGGTCTTTAAGTTACTCATGGCAGACTTGGAAGGGCGCTTCACTGTGGAGCGTCTGGCCGATCAGCTCTCAGCTCTGGCTGATGCCGTGCTCGAAGTGGTGATTACGCTTGCCTGGCAGACCATTGCTTCGCGTCACTGCGATGTACCGAAATTTGCCGTGATCGCTTACGGCAAGTTAGGCGGAAAAGAGCTCAGTTACGCCTCGGACTTGGATCTGATCTATCTCTACGATGATCCGAGTGCTGAGGCAAGTAAAAATTACACCCGTTTGGTTCGGCGCATGATGAGTTGGCTTACCGTACAGACTTCATCCGGTATTTTGTTCGATGTGGATTTACGTTTAAGACCCAACGGGGAAAACGGTCTGGTGGTTTCCTCTTTGGAAATGTTTAAGCGCTACCAAAGAAATGAAGACGGCACGGGCGCCTGGCCTTGGGAGCATCAGGCGCTCACCAGGGCTCGTTTCTGTGCAGGAGACCGCGAAATCGGCATGGCTTTTGAACAAGAGCGTGAAGCGATCTTGCGTCTGCCCAGAGATAAAGAACAGGTCTTTAAAGACGTAAGCGACATGCGCGAGCGCATGCTCGAGGGCCACCCAAATCCGACAGAGCTTTTTGATGTGAAGCACGACAGGGGTGGCATGGTAGATGTGGAATTTGCCGTTCAGGCCATGGTTCTTGCCTACTCTCATAAGCATCCGGAACTTGTGAATAATTTCGGCAATATTTTGCTTTTGGAAATGGCGGCCCGAGCCGGGCTCATTTCAGAAGACTTAGCCCAAAAGTGCGTGGCGATTTATCGCAATTACCGATTTATTCAAAGAAAGCACCGCCTGGAATTCGGTTCCGGTGCCGTGCGGGTAGATCGAGCCAGTCAGCAAGAAAATATTGATGCCGTACTGGAACTCTGGAAGAGTGTTTTCGGCTCTTACGGTCCGCAAAGGAAATAAAAAAACTCCTCAAGGCCGAAAAACCTTGAGGAGCGTCACCCGGTTCATTAATCGAGAGACGGAGTCTCAACACCAAGCACCTTATGGAGCTTGGGCGAAGTAGTCGTGTACTGAAGCAACGTTTTCTTTTCCGGATGAACGATGTCGGCTGCGGCAAAGGCAGCCAAAGCACATTCATGGAAACCGCAGAGGATGAGCTTCTTTTTGCCCGGATAAGTATTGATGTCGCCAACCGCAAAAATGCCGGGGATAGAGGTCTGGAATTTTTCCGTATCAACGACAATCTGCTTGCGGTAAATTTCAAGTCCCCAGTTGGCGATCGGTCCGAGTTTGGGAGTCAAACCGAAGAAAACGAGCAGGTGATCAAGCGGCATGCGGCGCACAACACCGTCATCGCCCGTGACTCGGATTTCAGTTAATTTGCCGTCTTTTTCTTCAAAGCCAGAAATTTGACCGACTTCAAACTGCATTTCCCAGTTTTCACACAGTTCACGCATCTTGGCAACCGAAGCAGACTGAGCTCTGAAGCCATCACGGCGGTGAAGCAAAATAACGCTTTCAGCTTTACCGACCAAATTTAAGGTCCAGTCCAAAGCAGAGTCGCCGCCTCCGCAGATTACGATATTTTTGCCGTAAAAAAGTGAGGGGTCTTTGACCTGATAGTGCAGCTGAGTGCCCTCAAACTTTTCAATGCCGGGCACAGAAAGGCGCTTGGGTTGGAAGCTGCCGACACCTGCAGCAATAAAGACAGTCTTAGTCATGAAACGGGTACCTTTATCCGTTTCTACGTAAAAGCGGCCGTCTTCTTCCTTACGAACGACGGTCACTTCTTCGCCTAAGTGAAACTGCGGTCCGAAGGGGTGGATTTGCTTGAGCAAATTCTCGGTGAGTTCACGAGACGTGCAGACAGGCAGAGCCGGAATGTCATAAATGGGTTTATGTTCATAGAGCTCCATGCATTGACCGCCCACCATCTTAAGCGAGTCCACAACATGAGCTTTGATTTCCAAAAGCCCTAATTCAAAAACCTGGAATAAGCCGACAGGACCAGCCCCCACAATCACTGCATCCGCTTCAATGATTTCATCGGTTTTGGCAGCAATGGTCAGATAATCTTCAATAGCCATAATGATTCTCAATTGGATAGAACGGCAAAATTATACGAAACATTTTCTTGACGATGCGGTCCGTTTTTGTAACCGAAATGCCTATGTTGACACTCTCGGTAGAAAAAATTCCCATAAATATCGAATAAATCAAAGTGTGAAGTTCAATTTTGCTCTACCATAGAGACAGAGCAAAAGGAGAGAGAAATGCTCGAGCAAAACATATTGGACAAAATTGTCAATTTCTTTAAGTCGTTAGGAACAAAACCGGCTTCCGGTGAGCCGTTGGATCTCAGTAAATTCGGTCGTACAGAGTCCGAGTTCAAGTCAGACCTAAAAGAGGTGCCGATTCGTCACGACATTCCGGTGAAAATCGAAAAACAAACTGAAGTGTCTCCCGATCAGGTCATTGAGATAACTCAAGAGGAACCAAAGTCGGCTTCAAAGACCGTTGATGCAAAGAAGCCGACCACGGTTGAGGTAGTGGCTAAAGTTCATCCGAAGAAAGAATATTCAGCCTCGCTTGAAGCGTTGCGCGCTCAATATGTGTGGCGAAAGATCAAAGCAGAAAAACCTCTTCAGGTCCAACCTTTGCCCGAACCCTTCTACTTTTTAACCTCCGACAATCAGCCGGTTGAAGCGAGCAAACTTGAGGTGTCTTTCGTTAAGGAACTTCTGATCAAAGCTGCTGAAGCCGGTATTGAAAATAAATTTACTTTCAGTTTGTCTGCCACGATGAGTGTGGTGGTCAAATACAGGAAAAAACTTGTTGGCCGTGTTTACCTTCACGGCAAGAAGCACCGCATGAGTTTTAAAGTCAACGGTAAGACGATCTGCGAGGAACAATTGAGCTTATCTGAATGCAAAAAGCTGATTGTCATCTGGATCGGACAAATCAAAGACTCTCAAACCGCTGCTTAAAAAGAATAAGTGCCGCTTCTGTCCCTAAAGGATTGGGCGGCACTTTTTTAGGAATTCTCTTTGGCTTTTTCTTCTGCCAAGATATCAGCCCGCACAGTACGCAGTTTCCCGTCAACCTGGCTCATCGTGTAGTAGTCGCCGTCGTTAGCCTGCTGAGCAAGATTAAATTGATATTCAGCTGCTCGTTTATCGCCTTGAGCAAGGTACATGTCACCCACAGCCATATAGTGTCGGCTCATTTGTTTGAGAGCTCTGTAGCAGCGGGCGTTGATTGCGTGATAGGAAGGATTGGTTTGCGTCATCGCTTGCTGCGAGCGCATAAAGCGCAGCGTTTCGTTGTAGCGCTTTAAATCATAGAGTTCGCTTGCATAAAGCTTAACGGCCATTTCCGATAAAGGGTTGTTGGCAACGAGGCGTTTGGCCATTTGTAGCGCTCGGTTTTTATCCGAGGCATTACCGAAGAGAAACAACACTTCAGATTGGTTTTTAAGCAAAATGGCATTGCTGCCGCCGAGGCTTACTGCCTGATTGGCATAACGGATAGCATCGGCTTTTTGGTTGAGTTTGCGGCTGGCAACCGATAAACCGTAAGTGAGAGCAATTTTCTTTCGGTTGTCTTTTGCGTTCGCGAGCTCTTGCTTCATTTCCTTTGAAACATTGAGCCAGCCGTCGTACTTGGTTTCCTGCAATACGCGGGCACGCTGCTGAATCAATACAAAATCGAGCGAATCGCGGTGTGTGTGTGAGCCCAGGCGCCGCGTACGATTTTCCATATCGCTGATACGCTCAACCGTAAGCGGGTGAGTGAGCAGGTAAGCAGGAGCCGCTGCTTCGTAGTAGCGGTTATTTTGCTGCAGGCGCATGAAAAAGTTTTCCATGCCTTTGGGATCAAAACCAGCTCGTACTAAAGAGCTCAGCCCTACACGGTCGGCTTCACGTTCGGCACCGCGTGAGTAACTCAGCTGACTTTGTATTAAAGCGGCCTGACCGCCCACAGCTAAAGCCGATGCCGCCTGACCGCTGCCGGCACGGGCTGCAAGAAGGGCCAGCAAAAAGGAGCCGATCGTGATTGCGGCATTGCCTTTTTGCGCATCGATCATGCGCGCGATATGACGCTGGCTCACGTGTCCGACTTCGTGAGCGATGACGCCTGCCAATTCACTTTCATTTTGAGCAGCGATAATCAAACCCGTATGAACGGCAATAAAGCCACCCGGAATGGCAAACGCGTTTAAAGAACGGTCAATTAAAGGGTAGAAGAAAAAATTGTAGGTATGGGTGTTGGAAACACTGACAAGCTTATAGCCCAGGCGGTTTAAGTATTCGAGCGTCTCGGAGTCGTTTAAGTAACTCGAATCGGCTCGGATTTGCCGCATCATTTCTTCACCAAGCGTCTGTTCTTCGGCAGGGGACAATTCGGTGCCAGCGACTGCCCCCATACTGGGTAAATTAAGGTTGAGCGACTCCGTAGCCAAATCCCTTGCTGCCCAAACACTCATTGAGGGTGTCAGGGCAAGACTTGCGCAGATCGAAGAAAGAAGAAGACGTTTGGCAAACACGGTTTTTATTCGGAGAAACTCACTGGGTGTAATCTTAGCGAGGCGCTAACCCCTTTGAGAAGCTCTGTTGCAAGTCAAAACAATTTTCAAGCGATCACAGTGCTTTGCGCCCTGATTTCCCCAAAGAGTTTAGCTCCTAAATTTAGAGCGTTTGAGGATGTAGCGGAAGTTCTTGAAGTGCGAATCCATTTTTTGTTTATTAGCTCGTTATGCTCCTGATAAAAATTGATTTTCTGGAATTTTGAAATTAGTCAAGATGGAACACTTTCTTTCATAGGAACATCATTGATAAGCCGTTTCATGGAGATGCACCGAGTTATAAGGAAAAAGTCTTGCCGGAACTCTAGTGATTGTTACAAGGCTGGAGGTGGTAACTACTAAGTCAGGTTTAATTTGATAGTACCCTATAAAATATTTTTAAATTGTTATTTAAAACAAAAACAATTTGAAAATAAAGAAGATTTTCCTAAAAAATGATGACACTAGATGTGAATCTATCGCTAAAGCTATAAGTTTCACTTTTAAACCTATCGGTACGTCAGATTTTCATTGAGACACTTGAACAATTTCCAACAGTTCTGAGCTTAATTTCAAAAGTACTTGATTGATTTTTTGTATTTTGAGAGAATTTTGACACTTTATTTTCAATAAATTGAAGGAAAAATTATGAGACATATGCCCCCCCATATCAATTAAATTTAACTTACAAAATTAAAAAAAAATTAATTGCTTCTGCTGTTACGTTTGCATTAAGTACGCTAACAGTTTATGCAGCAAGTGGTGAGGTTATTGATAAAGATTTCCTCAAAAATGACGGTGACAACAATCAATATACCGAATATAGAACCGAGATCACTAAATCTGACGTTTATGATTCTATAAATCTGCCAGATTTCAACCCTCCTAGTGCTCAAAATCAATTTGCAGTGAGAGTTTTGAATGATGCAGAAGTCACAGTTACTGGGAAAACGTTTATTGATTCCTTTACGAATTGGGCTGATAAAGGCAGTAAAGAAGGAACTCTAGCAATAACAGCAGGAAATAAACATAACGACCCCTCAACGGGCGTCATTCGGCTGCTCGGTGATGTTGAAATCTACGTTGTTCATGACAATACTCAAGCATCCTACGGAGCTAACGCAGTTTATTCAATCATGGATGGCTCGTTAATCGAATTGGGTAGTGAAAATACAAAAACAGTTATCTGGTCGATTGCCGAAAAACCTGATGCCATTTCAGCGAAACTTGGGGCAGAAGTTAAGTTCTTTTCCAAGAGTAATCAATTGGTTGGAAATATTGATACTCTCGATAGGGACTTTGGAACTAAAGGTTCAAAAGTAAGCGGTACCTTTTCAGGTCCAAACTCGTACTGGTTTGGTGATGAACAAACTTTCCAAAATGTCAAAAAAATCAGTATTGAAGCTCCAATAGGAAATGGTCTCAAAATTCCCATGGAATTAAAAGGTAAGGCTGACGTTGAAAAACTTCTTGATTTAAATTATGTCGATTTTATTGATAGAGAAGTGTTAACTAAGTTGGAGGCCATACCCTACTGGAAAGAGCTTGCTGACGAAAAAATCAAGGGAATTTTAGATAGCTTAACAGACGGAAATAAAAAAGTTACAGACTCTGTCGATTTTATTTTCGAAAATGGCGCTCAATGGACGTACTTCGGAGAAGAACAGCAATTAACAACCTCGGAATTCGATGCTACTGCAACATTTACATCGATTCCTAAACGTATCAGTGCCATTACACTAAAAGGCGGTATCGTTAATCTTTACGATGAAGACATACAGAACACTTGGGCATCTATCACACATAATGGGGAAACTCTAAGTGAACTCTGGCCTGGATTAAAATCCCTTGAGCATGATTATGTTCGCATTGGTGATTTAAAGGGCAACGGTGGCATATTCAGACTGGATCTTAATTCTGATGATCCTTCAAAGAGCGATATGGTCTTTATTGAGTCCTCTACTGAAGCAGGTACTCATTTTATTGAGCCCTATCGTCCTCAAGATTTAACTTCTGTTTCAGATACTAATCGATTAACTTTTGCTTTAGCGACTAAAGATGCAAAGGATGTTTCCTTTGCCGACAAACAAAATATTTACGGAGATTCTTTATTCGATTATGAACTCATTATTGACCATGAGGTAATAAGTGACGATAACCAAGAATTAACAAATAAGATCGAAGGGTTACTTGCTAATTACAAAAGTTTTGATGATTTCGATATAACTGATTACTACGACGGAACTCATTGGTTTATTAAGCGTCTTTTAACAAAAGAATCCGCTGCAGCAACAGGGATGCGTTCTGCTGGGTACGCCAGTTATGATTTGGCTGTCAATATGGACCGTCGGGATCGTCGTCTTCATGATGCTGTTTTCCAAAATGAAGAAAAAGACGGTCTTTGGACTCGTATTCAGTATGGTGAGGCCGGAGCTGAGCACCTCTATAATGCTGACCTCACAACTGTTTTTGTCGGCTACGAAAAAGCAACTTCTCCTGATAATCGTTTAGGTTTTAGTTTCGGCTACACGGAAGGTGATTCAGACTTTAGTGATCTTAAGGGTTCTGGAGAACTTAAGCGCTATGAAGCCTCTGTTTATGACACTTTAACATTTGGATCCCACTATCTGGACTTTGTCGCTCGCTTCGGTCAAGTGGATAACGAGTTTGACGTGACCAACCAGGCGGGCACCTTATCCACAAGTGGTTCTTTTGATCAAAAGTATGCGGCGCTTTCTGCTGAGTACGGCTACAACTTCAAAGATGAACATAATGTTTTCATTGAACCGCAATTGCAGTTACAAGTAGCCTACCTCGGTGATTATAACTACCATACCGAACGCAACATGAAGGTTGAAGCCAACAACGACGTCAGTATCATTGGCCGTGTAGGTCTCAGAACCGGTAAGACCTTTGAATCTGCAAATTATGCAGGTGAACTTTATGCCCGAGCTGATGTCCTGCACCAATTTACAGACGGTCAGGATGCTGATTTTAGAGACTTAAGCCATAAGGTAGGTGTGACCTGGGGTGATAAAGATACGTGGTCGACCTTCGGCCTCGGCGGTTACCTCAACTGGAGAGACAATATGTCCTTCCAAGTAGATGTTGAAAGAACCGCAGGTGGAGAAGCAACTGATACGTGGCTTGTTTCGGGTCGATTCAATTATCTTTTCTAAGATTTAGTCCATCGATACTTAAAATCTGCAAAAAAACCGGACCTCCCCAAGTATCTTGCTCCTAAATCGGTAGAGTACTTTGGGAGGTAACAGGAGCATGCAAGGAGCGCAAGTGCATTACGCTTCTTTTTTGCCTATCGCTTTGAATGTAAATATGTTCGTTGATCAATGCTTCAAAATTACCAATTTTTATCCGGCTAATGACTTTGGTAGAGATTCATAAGGAAACCTCACAAAGTCAACCAATTGATTGCCTTTTGCTTCCTTTCTGTTTCTTTAGTGCTTTGCTTTTGAATGCCTTTGGGATCTGATTGTGTGTTACTATTCGTTTTGTTGCTGAAAAATAACATAAAAATAATTTTTATTGGGAAGAGAAAGGACTTGATGTGGATCAAGTCCTCATAGGACAAGTGGATCAAAAATTCAGGTTGGACAAGGAAATCATCTAATTTTGTCAATGTTTATAGTGCAGGGGGGTAAGCGTGTAGCGCTCAAGCACTTGAGGACGCCTATCGGGTTTGTCGGCACTATTGAGTGGAATTGCGTCAACAAAGGCGATTTTTCTCGGGCACTTATAAGCTGAAAGCGTTTCTTTGCAAAAGCGTCTCACGTCTTCGGGCTTAGGATGGGTGCCGTTTTCGGGAACAATCAGAGCGCAGACAATAGCGCCCCAGGTTTCATCAGGTTCTCCCACCACGAGCGCCTCTTTGATAAAGGGCGAGCGGGTGAGCATATTTTCCACTTCAAGGGGATAAACATTTTCACCCGCACTTAAGATCAAATCGTGGCGTCTGGCGTAGACATGCAAAACACCGTCTTCATCAAACGCTCCCAAGTCTCCCGTCTCAAACCAGTCACTCTTGAGCGGCTCGCGCCCCCAATAACCCGGAGTATTCATCGGACTTTTCACTTCGATTTGTCCGTTTTGAATGCGAACCTGGGCACCCGGGATGACCATGCCGCTGCCTTTAACCAAATCGTAACGCTCTTCGTAAGGGGTCATCACAACGTGAGAGCACGTCTCTGTCATCCCATAGGTCGTTACAATGGGCAGCCCCTGAGCGTGGGCTTTTTCAAGCAGTTTATCGTTAGCCGAAGAACCGCCCAAAAGAATGACCCGCAGGTGTTCGGGAGCTTTCCAGTCAGGGTACTCTTCAAATACTTTGGCAAGCATTGTGGGCACAATGCTTGTGATGGTCACTCGGTCATTGACCAGTGCCTCAGTAAAAGACTTCGGGTTAAATAACGGAGAAATCGCTAAAGTTTTACGAGCTGCCAGGCAGCGCGTGAGAATTGAGAGCCCGCCGATACGGGTAATGGACATACAAAGCTGCCAGCAGTCATCGGCAAGCCAACCGAGATTATTCTCACTTGCCCGGGCCGACTCTCTGAGCATTTTGCGGGTGATAATGGCTGGCTTCGGCAGTCCCGTAGTCCCCGATGTGAAAAGAATAGCGGCGGTATCTTCAGGAAGCGGATCAGTGATGCTTCTGATACTTTGCAAGAGCACGTAGCGCTCAGCTGCCGTGAGTTTTGGGTGCAGCATCAATGCAGGGATCTTTAAAGCCAAAAGCGCATACAAATAGACGATGGTCTCAACGGTATTTGTGCCCTCAATGATCATGGGGCGACCGGGTTCGGGCAGCGCCTTTTCTTTTTTGAGCCGCTCAATCGTGTTGCGGGTGAGCGTTGCCAAGCGGGAAAAGGTGTAGTCTTCACCGGCCCGGCGAAGCCCGATTTGATCGGGACAGTCGCGGGCGGCTTCAAAAATGCTGAATGCGTCCTGCATTTTGTGCTTTAGGGTAAGCGCGGGAATTTGCTGAAGTCGGGACGACGCTTTTCAAGGAATGCGTTTTTGCCTTCCTTACCTTCTTCAGTCATGTAGTAAAGAAGCGTGGCGTTGCCGGCCAATTCCTGAATGCCTGCCTGACCGTCGCAGTCAGCATTAAGCGCGGCTTTGAGGCAGCGAATCGCAATGGGGCTGTTGGCAAGAATTTCCTTACACCATTTCACCGTTTCAATTTCAAGCTCTTCCAAGGGCACAACCGTGTTTACCAAGCCCATCTGCAGAGCCTGCTGAGCATCATACTGACGGCACAGGAACCACATTTCGCGAGCACGCTTCTGACCGATGAGTCGAGCCATGTAAGAAGCTCCCCAGCCGCCGTCGAAGCTGCCGACGCGAGGACCCGTTTGACCAAAGCGAGCGTTATCAGCGGCAATGGTAAGGTCACAGAGCATGTGAAGAACATGTCCGCCGCCGATGGCGTAGCCCGCAACCATAGCGATGACGGGTTTGGGACAGGTGCGGATCATACGTTGAAAATCGAGCACATTTAAACGAGGCACACCGTCGCCGCCCACGTAGCCGCCGTTGCCGCGCACTTTTTGGTCTCCTCCGGAGCAGAAAGCAAGGGGACCGGCACCCGTTAAGATGATTACGCCGATTTCGGGATCTTCTCTGGCATCGCAGAATGCCTGGCAGAGCTGCTGCACGGTTTCAGGTCGAAAAGCGTTTCTGACCCGAGGACGGTTAATCGTCAGTTTGGCAATGCCTTCGGCCTTGTCGTACAAGATGTCTGAAAATTCACCGGCAGACTGCCAATTAAGTGCTTTTTTAATTTCGCGTTCGTTTTCCATGATTCGATTTTTCCTAAAGTTAAAACGCTATCAGTCTAAAGATGTTTGAGAGTTTTTAACAAGCTCGGCCCACTTTTTTTGCTCGGATTGAAGAAAACGGGCAAATTCTTCGGGCGAGCTTTTTACGGGTTCTGCGCCTCGGGCCAATAATGACTGACGGACTCGCTCATTGGCGAGAGTTTTTTCAATAGCCTCAGAAAGTTTTTTCACAATCACTTTCGGGGTGCCCTTTTTCACAGCGATACCGTCCCAGGCAAAAAGTTCATAGTCTTTGAGCCCCTGCTTTTTGAGGGGTTCAATCGTGAGTTCGGCCCCTTTGATGCTTTTTGAGCCTGAACCTAAAGCAAGAAGCCGGGAAGCTTCAACATGAGGCAGCACGTTGGGAGCCACGTCAATCGTGAAATCAATTCGGCCGGCTAAGAGATCTGTCATCGAAGCCGCTCCGCCCCGATAGGGAATGTGTTCAAATGCTATCCCTGTCTGTTGTCCTAAAAGCACGCCGGCTAAATGGCTTGTTGTGCCGTTTCCGGCAGAAGAAAAAGTGAAGCATTCAGTGCTCTTAGCGGCCTGATCCAGAAACTCTGAAAAACTTTTGACCGCTACACGTTTCGGATTGACCGCCATGACAAGTGTGATGTCGGTGAGGCGGGCAACCGGTTCAATGTCGTGATTAACGTCGTAGCCCACTTTGGGATAAAGTGCGGGATTAGTGCACAGGGTGCCGTTAGTGACGTAGATTAAAGTATTCCCATCATTTTTCTCTCTTAGTGCCCATTGAGTACCCAAAGAGCCGCCGGCGCCTGCTCGGTTTTCTACGATAATTTTCTGACCGATATTTTTCGAAAGCTCTTCGCTTACGGTTCTGGCAATGATGTCAGCGCCGCCTCCGGCAGGAAAGGGCACGATGAGTTTTAAGGGTTTATTCCCCGGCCAGGCAATGTCCCCGGCATATAGCGGCACGGATAAAGAAAGGGCTAGAGAAAAAATCAGAAGTCTTTTCATAAAAAACAATTAAAGGCGTATGCCCAAAAGAATACGGATTTCGTTTTCGTCTGCGTGTGTTTGAACAGAGTCAGCCTGCAATTGAAAAAGTGCTTTGAGGCTTTCCTGAGTAAGGCCAATCGTATTCGAGGCGGTGAGTGTTAAATGCAGACCGCTTTGGTTTTGCGTCAGTGAAAGTGTATGAATAACCGCCTCGACTTTGTGACTAACCTCTTTATAAAGTGAGCAAAGATGTAAGAGCGAAGCAGCGGGGATTGGATTTTCAAAACTCACTTCAACTTTGCAGTCCTTTAGCGCCAAAACATCCTTTAAAAGCTTTTCGGTTTGAGTGGCTGAAAAACCGATGGGCTTCAAACAAAGAGTGAAGTTCTCATCATGACTGAGCTCGGGAAACTTTTTTATTAATTGTGCGAAGGACTCAAAAGAAGCGTCGTCAGCCATTTTTCGCGGAGAGCGCAGCAGCGCTTGATTAACTCGTGCGCGCAAAAGATGTCCCAGGAAATTCACGCTTAAAAGATCAATGGCAAAAGCAATGGCGACATCGGTTGTCTGGGAGTGGTAGAGCTCATCCAAAATAAATCCGACAATCACTAAAAGGCAAGCTGCAAAAGCCCCGGCCCATCTCAGAACCGATCGGGAGTGCATGACGGCACCGGAGTAGGCGATGCCGATTGCGAAAAAAAGCAGACTCGAAAAACTTTGAGCACCGACACTTAATGTTTGAAAAGTCGGCGTATTAATCCACCAGGTACAGCTGATGAGCGCACAGGCCATGCCCAGTCCGAGCATTCGTGTCACGTGAGCATGGACCTTAGTGCGATGCGCCAATACCGTCATGAGGCAAAAAGCGATCACAAGGCCTGATAGTCCCAAAAGTCTCAAGAGTAAGGGCGTTGTCATAGGTTAAGGAATCAGCCCCATTTGAGCGGCTTCATACACCGCTTCACCGCGAGAGTGAACCTGCAGCTTACGATAAATTTTTTTGATATGAGCCGTAACAGTATGAGGAGATATCGTGAGAATTTCTCCGATTTCACTGAAACTCATGCCTTTGGCAAGAAGCTGCAAAATTTCAGTTTCGCGTTCCGAAAGGGGATTGGGCTGCAAACTGGTGACGTTTTTTTCGATTGAGTGATTGGTATAGGTGCGCAGTGCTCTGAGCACACTTTTGGCTACCGAAGGGCTGACGGGCGAGCCGCCTGCGGCTAAAAGCCGAATGGCTGAAACGAGGTTCGTTTCAATTTTATCTTTGAGTACATAGCCCGTTGCACCCGACTCGATGGCGCTCACAACATGAGGATCGTCATTGCTGTCGGCTAAAACCATGATGTCAACTTGCGGGTGCTCGGCTGCAGTTTTACGAATTAAGTCGAGCCCAAAGCCGTCAGGCAAGTCCAGATCGGCAATAAGCATCTGAAACGGAAACTGAGCGATCAGTAAATCGGCTTCTCGTTTTGTGGTCGCAGCACCGATCAGATGAATGTCAGCTAAGCCCTCCAGAGTACGCTGCAGGCGCAACCGCACCTCTGCGTCATTTTCAACCAGAATGACTTTAATTTGATGTTCTGCCATAAAAATTGAAAAACGGGAATCTATCGCAACAATATTGAGTCGGAGGGGATTTTATCAGAGGTAGGTTCAGGGGTGCTTTCGAAGACCGGCCGTCAAACTGTCCACTCACTCAAACCAAGATGATCGGGCATCGGCTTTCTTGGAGTCGGACAGTTGCCGGAGAAGTCACTTCTGACTATTCAAATGTTAGGACGACGTTTTTGCCCAAAGCCTGGGCGTATTTTTGCAAAGTAGTCACAGACGGATAAATGCCTCGGCTTAATTTGCCTTCGAGGCGGGCAACGGCAGGCTGCACCGTTCCCATCCGTTTTGCTACTTCCATTTGGGTCAAACCCTGCTCCATACGATAGGCGAGCAATTGACGGGTTTTTTCCTTATCAAAAGTTGTAACCATAATTTTTCTCCGCTTGTTCTTATCATTACCTCACGCATACTTATATACGTTCGGATATTGTAAGCAATTGATTTTGCCAGCTCTTAATAATACAAGTGTTGTTGTTTAAAAATAAGCCGTCAGTAGAGACAAATAGCTATTTTTTGTAAGTGCGTTACAACTTGATACACCTTGGATCTTTAAAAGACGAAAAAAAAGACTCACATACATCAGTAGAAAGCGATGGGAAGTGTCCCGAGGACACCGGCTCAGATCGCAAAGAATGCTCGAGGCCGAAGCCCCCAGAAACCATTAGAGCTTTGCCCTCGATGATTGAAATTGAGGAGTTTGAGATGCTATTTCCTACTGTGTACGGTGAAAACCTTTTTGATGACTTAGACAACATGTTCGGTTTGACCTCCTTTGAAGGTCAGCGCAGACACGATCCGCTTTTCGGTAAGAACGCTTCACGCATTATGAAGACCGATATTCGTGAGACGGAAACAAGCTACGAGTTGGACGTGGATCTGCCGGGCTTTAAAAAAGAAGATATTCAGGCGCAGTTGAAGGACGGTTATTTAACGATTACAGCTCAAAAGGGCGTTGAACATAACGAAAAAGAAGAAAAGACCGGTCGCTACATCCGTCGTGAACGTTACAGCGGTTCCTGCTCAAGAAGCTTTTACGTAGGCGATCAAGTCCGCGAAGAAGATATTGAAGCGAAGTTTGAAAACGGTATCCTTCAGATCAGTGTTCCGAAGAAGGCTCCTGAAGTACCTGTTCAAAAACAAATTATGATCAAATGATTTTCAGCTGATCTTTTCTGATTACTGCTGAGAAAACAAAACCCGTTGCGCACGCTTTCGGTTGGCCCGCAACGGGTTTATTTTTTCTTGAAACAAAAATCATAACGATTTTGACACTAATGGTGCTACATTAAGACTATCTTCATGGTCTTGTCATATTTTTTCGCCAAAATAAGACATTTAGTCCGAGTGCTTAATTTTGGAGACAATCATGGGCAAGGCAAATGATTCGGTAATGACTGAGGCAGAAGGTCAAGGGGACGTTTCTGCGTTTGATCGTACAGGTGAAAGAGTGGAAACTAAGACCGAAATCAACAACAATGAAGGTGCCAAGAAGGTGCCTGCCAAGAAAACCGCAACGGCCTCGAAACGCGTTCGCCGTGCGCCTCAGAAACAAGTGATGCCCGTTCCGAAAATTCAAAGCGGCAAACCCGTGGATGTGACTAATCCGGAGTTTTATCTCAACCGCGAAATCAATTGGATTGATTTTGACCGAAAGGTGTTGGAGCAGGCCGCTGACACTTCAGTACCGCTTTTGGAACGCCTGAAGTTTTTATCCATTTTCTTTAACAATTTGGATGAATTCTTCATGGTTCGTGTGGCCAATGTTTGGAAGCAGGTCCAAAGCGGGGCAGAGGCAACGGGTGCCGATAAGCTGCCTCCGAGACGCCAGCTTGCCGAAATCGGCCGCCGTGTCCGTGCACTGACTGAAGTCGCCGAAGAGCTCTGGAAAAAGAACCTTTTACCTGAATTGGAAAAGCAGTCCATCCGCATTGTGGACTATGCCGACCTGCCTCAGAAAAAGCGCGAAATATTAAGCAACTATTTTGATAACGAAATTTTCCCGATTCTGACTCCTCAGGCGATTGACTCGGGGCACCCCTTCCCGTTGGTTTCCAATACGAGTATCAATTTCATCATTGAATTGGTCAATGAAAAAGATAAAGGTGATGTGCGCTATGCACGGCTTAAGTGCCCCAATAATGTGCCGCGTTTCCTTTATCTGCCCAAAGGCAAAGAAGAAATCAATCCCAAGTTGGTGTTTGATTCCAACTACAGCGAACTCAATGTCGTCTTGGTTGAAGACCTGATTGAAGAGTGTATGGAAAGACTCTTTCCGGGCTATAAAGTCAATGCAGCCGGACAATTCCGTATCACGCGCAACACCGACGGTGAGATCGAAGAAGATGAGGCCGATGACTTGCTTGCGGCCGTGCGTGACTATGTTGATCAAAGACGGTTTGGAGACATCGTGCGCGTAGAAATGGGACGCGGCATGCCCGTGCGTCTGGCCGATCTTTTGATTGAGCACCTGGAAGTCAAACCCCATCAAATCTACAAACAAAAGATTCCGCTTGCGTTCTCTGAATTTATGAGTTTGGGCTGCATTGATCGGCCGAAGCTTCAGTACAGACCCGATCCGACCAAGCTTGCTAAAGAGCTCGATGGGGAAAAAGACTGTTTTGAAGCCATCAAAAAGCGCGATATCGTTTTGTATCATCCCTATGATCGCTTCCAAGCGGTATTGAATTTCATCGATCAGGCTGCGCGCGATCCGAAGGTGGTGGCTATTAAGCAAACGCTTTATCGCTGCGGAAGCGACTCGCCCGTGATCCGCAGTCTTTTGGAAGCCCGCCGCCGCGGCAAGCAAGTGACCGCTGTTGTTGAATTGAAAGCTCGCTTTGACGAAGAGCGCAATATCAACTGGGCCGAAGAACTCGAGCGCGCAGGCGTTAATGTCGTTTACGGGTTTGTCGGCTTGAAAATTCACGCTAAGCTTTGTTTGGTCGTCAGACGCGAAGCGGGCGGCATCAAGCGCTATGTGCATATCGGCACCGGCAACTACAACGCATCCTCGGCCAAGATTTATACGGATTTGGGCCTGATTACAGCCGATGATGAAATCTGCGCCGATGTCACAGACTTATTTAATGTCATGACCGGGTGCGGTGATATCACAAACTATCGCAAGCTCTTTGTTTCGCCTAAGAGCCTTCGCCCATCGATTACCAAGCTCATTCGAGAAGAAGTCGAGCTTCACCGTCAAAACGGTAACGGTCACATTATCATCAAGTGCAACCAGCTCGTTGACGGTGACATCATTGCCGGACTTTATAAGGCAAGCATCGCAGGCGTTAAAGTTGAATGCGTGGTGCGCGGCATTTGCTGTCTGCGTCCGGGCATTGCCGGGCTTTCTGAAAACATCTCGGTCAAATCCATTGTCGGCCGCTATCTGGAACACGCCCGCGTGTACTGGTTTAACCACAACGGTGATGAAAAGATGTATATCGGCAGCGCCGATATGATGAACCGTAATTTGAACGGCCGCATTGAAGTGCTCACCCCGATTGACAATGAAAAGATTCGCTGTAATATCATGACGAATATTTTGCGTCTGCAATTGTCCGACACCGAACAGTCCTGGATTATGGAACCCACCGGGGCCTACAAGCGCTATGTTCGCGCCAAAGGGGTTAAGAAAGTAGATGCACAGAACGCTCAGAATCATTTAAAGAGTCTGTACTAAAAATGTCGACTGTGAATCATCAATACTCGAACTTGGCCGAGGAGTCGGCCAAGTCGGAAACTTCTGCCTTTGTTCGCCCGAATCCGACAGTAACCCGTGTGGGCTTTATTGATCTTGGCAGTAACTCGTCGCGTTTAACGGTAGTGGAATTTGACCGTCGCGGGCGCGTCACGGTTTTAAACCGTGTCAAGAGCATGGTTCGCCTGGGCGAAGGTGCTTTTGAAACCAAAGAACTTCAGCCTCAGGCAATGCAGCGGGCTTTGTCGTGCCTGAAGGACTTTGCGGAAGTCTGCCGCTCGTATGGTGTCACCGAAGTGGTGGCAGTCGGAACTGCAGCGCTGCGCGTAGCCGCCAACAGCATGGATTTTGTCAGTCAGGTTAAGCAAAAAACCGGTTTTGACCTTCAGGTGATTTCCGGGGAAGAAGAAGCCAGACTCATTCGTGTTGGGATTTGGGATTCGCTGCCCAAAACGAAAGACGCCTTTTTGTTTATCGATATCGGCGGCGGCAGCACGGAAATTTCAGTTTCCTCTCGAGAAAAGATTTCATTTCTAGAGTCGCTTAATATCGGCTGCGTGATGATGACCGATGCCTTTAAGGGTAATGCTCAGGGCAAAATATCTTCGGGTGTTTTCTCGAAGATGCAACAGCGTGCTCAAGAAAAAATTCAGCATATTCTCAAAAAGATTGAAAAAAGTCACTACAAAGCTGCGATTGCAAGCTCCGGTACCGCTCAGGCGCTTTTGACTTTGGCTCAGGCTAAATTCGGAGAAAACGGCGGCTTTGTTCAGTATCCGGAAGGCATTGAGTTAAAGCGTTCTCAAATCGCTTCGCTTGCGAAGTCGCTTTCTCAGATGACTGCCCGAGAAAGAGAGCGATTGCCGGGGTTAAGTCCCGCCCGTGCCCAGGTGATTGTGGGAGGTGCGGCGATTTTGCTCACGATTTTGCAAACGCTCGATTTGCCTTGCGTTTACATTACGCCCAATAACCTTCAGGACGGTCAGGTGGTTGACTATCTTGAAAGACATTTTGAGCGTGACGGTAAGAAAGAAAATGCCTGGCGCAGAAAAAGTGTCAGAACGCTCTCTAAGCAATATCACTGTGAGAAGAACCACGCCAAACACATGGGTTCGCTTGCTCTGAGCTTTTATGAACAGGCAAGAAAACTCAAGCTTTTTGTCGATCAGCCCGGGTTGGAAGAATTAATCGGCTACAGTGCCCGTTTGCACGATATCGGTATTGCCATCTCGTACGACAAGCACTATATGCACGGAGCTTATTTGGTCCGTCACAGTCCTTTGTTAGGTTTTACTGAGCAGGAAGTTCTGACAATGGCGAGGTTGGTTTTCTGGCACTCCAGACCGAGCGGAGAACTACCCGCCTTTTTGGCCGGTCCCACTGTAACGGATGCTGAGAAATGGGCTGCGCTTTCGCTTTTTATGGCTGAAAATTTAGACCGTACGCACCGCTCGATGGTGGGCAGTTTAACGCTTGAGAAAAAAGGTGAGGCGCTGAGTCTCGATGTGACGCTCGTGGCTCCGGCTCCGCTTGAAGAGGCATCGGTCGATAAAATCCGCAAGCACACGAAGAGAGTTCTGGGTGAGGCGATTGACATTCGCTTTCATATCGAAGACCGGGAAGTTGAAATTATCGGACTTTAATACTTATGAGGCAGGGAGCGGGGAGACTCGCTCCTTTAATTTTTTATCTCTTCTTTTGCTTCTTCTTTTTCTCGTTCTTGTCCCAACTCTTTAACCACTCGTTCAACCGAGCGGCTCTGGGATTGTTTCTGGCAGCGTGAAGTGAAAACCGAGACGCCGCCCATCAGGCTTGCCACAATATAGAAAACGGCCCCCGCACCGACAACACTGCCCGCACCGCCGAAAATGATCGGAAGCGTTGTGTGACAGAGATTAATCAGCATTGTGCGAAGACCCAACGCTTCACCGGTTCTGCCCGGGGGCGACTCGGAGTGAATCAGGCTCATTACATTGGGCTGAGAAGAGCCTAAAGCCATACCCAGTAAAAAGGCGACCGCGCAAAGCAGATAAAAGCTCTCGAACATCGGAAAGAGTGCGTAAGAAAGAGCCCCCAAGGCGAAAGCACAGGTGATGGTCTGCCATTCAGTGAGGTGTCTGGCAATAATCGGCATAAAGAGGCGCACAAAGAAAGTCGCTGAGGCAAAGACCCCTAAAATCCAACCGACTTCGCTGGCGCTTAAACCGATTTCGGTGCCGTAGACCGGAATCATGAAGCTTTGCAAATCCCAGGCCATCGACATGAAGGAGCTCGCAATGAGAACATTTCTGACGTGGGGAATTCCCATTAATTCAAAACTGCCTTTGCGTTTGACGACTTTGGGACGGTTCCATGAAGCGGGAAGCTTAGGCCATATCAGAAGAAGAAATACGGCAAGTCCTAAAACGACAGAAGACAGGGCCATGCCGTAGGCGCTTTGAAAGCCCATGTGATCAATCAGATAGCCGCTTGCAATCGGAGCACTGAGATTGGCTGTGGAATAGCCCATCGCAAGGAACGCAAAATTGTTCGTGCGGTTTTCAACTTTAGAGAGGTGCCCGACCAACTGCTGATTGGTCATTTGAACGAGCATAAAGCCCAGGCCGTTAATGGTGCAGGCGGCGTAAAGCGGCCAAAGTCCGAACGTTTTGACTTCAAAAAGCAAAGGCAGCGCTGCTGCCACGGTCATTATGCAGATACCGGTGAGAACCGGTTTTTTGGGTCCCACCGAGTCAATCCACTGCCCCGATCGTATGGCAAAAAGGGCCGGCACGAAAGCAAAAAGCGCCATCATAATGCCCACCTCAAGCGCAGTGGCATTTTCATACAAGCCATCGAGCGAGCAGCTTACGCGGTTGGCTACGCAGCCGATCTGAACGACTACTGTCAGCAGGATGACTTTAATGATGGTGGCAGACATAAAAGCTTTACCCGTCAAACAACAAAGCCACAGCGGTTTTCGCCACTGTGGCTTCGCAATTGCTGAGATTAATCGCTATTGATGATTAACAGAGAATTCCTATTTACGGATAATCAACAACGGCACATCAGCAATAGAGGCAATACGCGTGGCGGTTGAACCCATCACAGCGGCCTTGAAGCGGCCATAGCCGTGAGAGCCCATCACCAGGATATCGAGATGACGCTTCTTGCAGTAAGCGGCAATTTCATCGCCGGGGTTACCGACGAGGCAAACTTCTTTAGGCTTAACACCGGCCTTTTCAAAGAGCGGCAGCACCGGGTCAATGGCTTCGGCAAATTCGCTCTTTTGAAGTTCTACCACTTCGTCTTCAGACAAAGCGGGCAGGGCCATACCGGTCATATCCGGCATCACGGCACCGGCGTAGTCGCTCACCGTATTGATCAAATGAATCTTGGCAGCGGGACCGCCAAAAAGGTCAAGCTGCTTGATTGCATACTTCACGGCAGCTGTACCGAACTTAGAGCCGTCGACTGCGATACCGACACTTAATGCATCGGTTTCGGGAGCAGACTTATCGCGCAGCATCAAAAGAGGTACCTTGGTTAAAGCAAGAACAGCATTGGTCACAGAACCGAAGAGCAAGCCCTTCAAAGCAGAGCGGCCGTGTGAGCCCATGATCAAAAGGTCAACCTTCATTTCCTCGGCAACCTTGGCGATTTCTTCTGCCGGCGTACCTACCTTGGCAATTTCTTCGGCAGCCATCTTGGCTTTCTTGAGAATTTTGCGAGCGGGTTTGAAGGCCTTTTCACTTTCGTCTTTGTAGTAGTCATCAAGAGCTTCGCGGCTTACGAGGCGGCTTGCACGGGCGGGCAGAGGAGCCTGAACATTGAGCAAAACAATTTGCGGTTCATGACCGATCAACGTCGTACGGCTTGCTACGAAGGCTACCGCGTTGTCACTGTAAACACTACCGTCTACGGGAATAAGGATTTTCATAAAACATCCTTTTATATGAATGGAAAAACAGCCGTCCGGTCACGCACGAAGACAGGTACAATGCCGAACACCTCAGCCCAAGCCCATAAGGCTTGCGAGCAATCTTTTTCAGGAGTGGGGGAACCTAACAATCGCATAACGAAAAATTCTTCCGATCTCCTTACAATCACTTTAGCGCCATTTGGGGTGAAGCGCTACCCCTCAGAGGCTATGTTGTGCTTTTAATCAACGAAAAAACAATGAATACTGCAGATAAAAGACGCTTTGGCGGCATCAGTCGTTTATTCGGCTCAGAGGGTTTTGAGCGTTTGCAAAAATCTCATGTAACCGTGGTAGGAGTAGGAGGTGTCGGCAGTTGGGTTGCTGAAGCCCTGACCCGCACGGCTGTAGGCGAAATCACCATCATTGACGGCGATACGGTTGAAGAGAGTAATACCAATCGGCAGCTGCCGGCACTGGAGGGCAATTACGGTAAGAAAAAAGTTGAGGTTTTGGCCCAGCGCCTTAAAGCCATTAATCCTGAAGTCGAGATTCATGCGATTGATGACTTTTTAACGACAGAGAATTTTGACGCTTTGATTGCACCGTGTGATGCGGTCATTGACTGCATCGACTCACTGTCAGCGAAAACGTTTTTAGTGGCCGAGGCCCGTAAACAAGGGCTTTTTATCCTGACGAGCGGCGGAGCAGGTGGCAAAGTTGATGCTTCGCGTGTGGCATTTGCCGATGTGAGTTTGGCCAAAGGCGATTCTCTCATTGCTGCCATGCGGTCAAAATTGAGAAAAGAATACGGCTTTCCCAAAGTAAAAGCCGGGGTTAAGCCGCAAAGTTTTGGAATCGGTGCCGTCTATAGTGATGAAACGGTGAGAGTGAGCCAAGACGCAGGTGACGGTTTCGGAGTTTTTGCACCGGTGACAGTGACCTTTGCGATGCGATTGGTTCAGGAGTGCGTAAGGCATTTGCTTGAAAAAGAACACTTCTGAAATCAAATGGGGCTGAACGGTCATTCAATGCATAACGAGCTGACAAAGCGCAAACTTTTTTAGATAAAAAACGCCTACACTGAGAGTAGAAGAGTACACCTGGATGTACCTGGAGACTGTATGTATAAAAAGATTCTTGTTCCGATTGATGGCAGCGAACTGTCTTACATGGCTGTTGCCGGTGCCGCTTCTTTTGCTCACAAGCTTGGAGCCGAAGTCTACGTTCTCACGGTGATTGAACCTTACTCTTATACGAATCTGAGTGAATATCGCCCTGAAAGTATTGAACAGTATGACCAGCGCGTCAAAGATCAGGCCAAAGAGCGTCTTGAAAAAGCTCGTGAGTATTTTGACAAGCTGGGCGTTAAGGTCGCTATCTGCTCCAAGAAGAGCTTTTCGCCTTCCGAAGCGATTATGGATGTTTGTGATGAATTAGGGTGCGATCTGATTTTCATGGCTAGCCATGGTCGTAAAGGTTTGGCAGCGGTGCTTTTGGGCAGTGAAACGCAGAAAGTGCTCACCCACACCAAAGTGCCGGTGATGGTATACCGTTAATCGGATTAATCAGACAAAATCGGTACAATTAGGTACCGTTATTTCTGGTGAAATAACCTCGTGCATTACCTGTCGATAACAGGTGGCACGGGGTTTGTTTTTAAAAGGACTCAAAATGCCCGATCTGGATCAAATGAAAGTTGAAATGGATGTCAACGCCCTGGTTCGTGAAGAAGTGATTACGGACCGTAAAATCGGGACGATTCGTGTTTTAACCCCGATTACTCTGGAAGGCGTTCGCGATCTGACCCGTGAAGTGGTCTATATGGGTGAAACACAGATCATGACCCAAATGGGAGCTTTGCCGATTTCGTTTGAAATCAAGGCCGCTAACCTTGAAGAAGCGGTTAAGGGATACGGTGAAGCTGCCAAGGCCGGTGTTCAGGAAACGATTGCCAAGCTTGAACAAATGCGTCGGGAAGCCGCTAGCAAAATCGTCACCCCGGGTGATGCCGGTTTTGCTGCCGCAGCCAGTAAAATTCAAATGCCTTAACCAAGCAATCATTTCGCATGACGATTCAGGGATTTAGCCGAAAAGAGATGGCCGATCTGCCGACACGCCTTTTGCGTGACGGGCGCGCGGCGAATGCTCGGGTGACGTGTGTAACCTGGCAGGGCCGGGAGTGGACAGTCAAAGATTTCTCCCCTCGCAACTGGTGGGTGAGAACCTTTTTAGCACCTTTTCTTTTAGGCCATGAATATAAAATCCTTCAAAAATTAGAGGGTGTGGAAGGGGTGGCTAGTGACTCTTTTGTCATTGACCGCCATGCTATTGCCATTGCCTTTTTGCCGGGAACTCCCTTAGGTAAGAAAGATCCGTCAGAGGTCACAGAAGAGTTTTTGACCCAGATGGAGTCGCTCATGCAGCGCGTGCATGACAAAGGGGTTGTGCATCTGGATACCCGCGGAACCGGCAATTGGTTGGTTTCGCCCGAAGGGACTCCGCTTTTAATTGACTTTCAGGCGGCACTCACCACCGGTTGGATGCCTGCTTCCTGGCGTCGGATCATTGAACTTGTGGACATGAGCGGCGTCTACAAAAAGTGGAAGCAGTGGCAGCCAGAGACCATGGGAGCCGAGCGCGAGGCCCTTTATGAAGAAGCGCTTCGTTGGCGACGCAAATGGGTCTTTGAAGGCTACTTCGGCAAAAGGAAACGCCGTCACGCCAAGAAGAAACGTTCTTATTAATTTTTTGTAGGCAACCTTTTTTCGGCTGCCTATTTTCAACTTTTTATAGGTATCGGTACCGTTATGGCACAGTACGTATTTACGATGAACCGCGTCGGCAAAATCGTTCCGCCGAAGCGTCAGATTTTTAAAGACATTTCCCTGTCCTTTTTCCCGGGCGCCAAGATCGGCGTTTTGGGTTTAAACGGTGCGGGAAAATCAACCCTGCTGAAAATCATTGCCGGCGTTGATACCGATATCGAAGGCGAAGCCTTGCCGATGCCGGGTATCAAAATCGGTTACCTGCCCCAAGAACCTCAGCTTGATCCCAACCATACAGTTCGCCAGGCAGTTGAAGAAGGTTTGAGCGAAGTGCTCAATGCCCAAAAGCGGCTCGATGAGGTTTATGCCGCTTACGCTGAACCCGATGCTGATTTTGACGCACTGGCCGCAGAACAGGCAAAACTTGAAGCCATTATCAATGCAGCGGGCACCAATGCGGAAACGCAGATGGAAATTGCGGCCGATGCTTTGCGTCTGCCGCCATGGGATGCCAAAATCGAGCACCTCTCGGGCGGTGAAAAGCGCCGTGTTGCACTTTGCCGGTTGCTTTTGTCTCAGCCCGATATGCTTCTTTTAGACGAACCTACGAACCACTTGGACGCCGAAAGCGTGGAGTGGCTCGAGCAATTCCTGCATCGTTTCCCGGGAACCGTGGTGGCAGTGACCCACGACCGTTACTTCCTCGATAACGCTGCCGAGTGGATTTTGGAATTGGACCGCGGTGAAGGTATCCCCTGGAAGGGTAATTACTCCTCCTGGCTTGATCAAAAAGAAAAGCGTCTTGAAATTGAAAAGCGCCAGGAAGATGCCCGCATGAAGGCGATTAAGCACGAACTTGAATGGGTGCGTCAAAATGCCAAGGGTCGCCAGGCAAAGAGCAAGGCCCGTTTGGCCCGCTTTGAAGAAATGAGCAGCTACGAGTATCAGGCCCGTAACGAAACCAATGAAATTTTCATTCCGGTTGCTGAGCGCTTGGGCAATAACGTGATTGAATTTAAGCACGTCAGCAAAGGTTTCGGCGACCGCCTCTTAATTGATGACTTAAGTTTCAAAATTCCGCCCGGAGCCATTGTGGGCGTTATTGGTCCGAACGGTGCCGGTAAGTCCACGCTTTTCAAGATGATTTTGGGTAAAGAAAAGCCTGATAATGGTGAAATCGAGATCGGTCAAACCGTAAAAATCAGTGCGGTTGATCAAATGCGTGATTCTTTGCCTAACGATAAGACCGCTTGGGAAGCAGTAAGCGACGGACAGGATATCCTGCAGGTCGGAAAATTCCAAATGCCTTCCAGAGCCTACCTCGGACGCTTTAACTTTAAGGGCGGAGACCAACAAAAATTAGTGGGTGCATTATCCGGCGGTGAGCGCGGTCGTCTGCACTTGGCAAAGACGCTTTTGGCAGGCGGCAATGTGCTGCTGCTTGACGAACCGTCAAACGACCTGGACGTTGAAACGCTCCGTGCGCTTGAAGATGCTCTCTTGGAATTTGCCGGCTGCGCCATGGTCACTTCTCACGACCGTTGGTTCCTCGACCGTATTGCTACACATATTCTTGCCTTTGAAGGTGATTCTAAAGTGGTGTTTTTTGACGGCAACTACACTGAGTATGAAGCCGATAAGCGTAAACGCTTGGGAGAAGAAGCTGCAAGACCTCATCGTCTGCGCTTTAAACCATTGAAACACTAGTCTTTGACTCAGAAAGCGGCACCTCAAATAGGTGCCGTTTAGAGTCATTAAAGAAGGAAAATCAAATTAAGTGTAAATTGAGCAAAATTGAGAAAGAATAATGCATCTTTAATGTCAATATAAGCATAACCAAATCTAAGTAAAAACCCATAGAAAACTAGGTAGATTGACGTATATCAATACAAAAAATGGGGGGGGGGATACGCTCAGGAATTGAGCTGGCCTCCTAATTTTTAATAATCAGGGCAGCTCACTTTCTTTTTTCGAAAAAGGAAATGCTGTTATGAATAAGACCTTTAAAACAATTTGGAACGATGTACGTCGTTGCTATATCGTCACAAACGAAGCCCAGAAATCTCATGGGAAACCTTCTAAATCTGCCGTTGCATTAGCTGTTGCTGCTACGGCAGTTTTATTTTCAGGTGTTGCTAATGCAGCCTACACAACTCCATTGAGTGACTCTTACAAAGGTGACCCTGGATATGTTGCAAGCTCTGCTGAAGAGATGAACGCAGCCAAAGAATCCTGGAAAACAGATGAATATACTAAGAATTGGGGTTTAACTGCATTACGTGCCAATGTTGCTTATGCATTGGGTTACCATGGTCAAGGCGTAAAAGTTGGTGTGATGGATTCAGGTGCCTTATTGCAAGTCCATAGCGATCTGGCAGGTGATCGTTTCCATGCAGTAACAGCTTCCGGTACTTTTGGTCAAGATGGTCAACGTTATCCTCAACAAGCATATTCTAGTTCTGGCTACGATCCTGAAGCTGACACAGGCGTTTATCACAAAGGTGAAAAGTTTGACGTAACCGGTCAGTTTACTTTAGGCGTGAATGACTCTCACGGTACCAGCGTTGTTGGTTCAATTGGTGCAAATCGTGATGGTAACGGTATGCATGGTGTAGCTTGGGGAGCTGATGTCTATTCTGGTAACACCGGAGGGACAGATAATACAAACTACGGTCCTTTCCTGGATTATGACTACTTCTACGCAGGATATAGTGCTTTAGTTAATAGTGGCGTCAAGATTATTAATAACTCCTTTGGTACAAACTTAAAACAAATTCATCCAGATGGTACTCCGGAAGACTATTACACTTCTGGTGTTGAACTGAAAAATGTCACAGACTTTGAATATGAGTACTATCTGTTTAAACAGATGTATGAAAACTCCTATGCAGGGACTGATCACGCAGGTAAATCTTTTGTTGATGCAGCTTGGGACGCCATCAAAGGTAAAGATGTAATTCAGGTATTCACTAACGGTAACAACCAACGTGAAAATCCCTACCATCGTGCGTTATATCCTTATTTCAATCCCGAAGCTGAAAATCAATGGATTGCAATTGCGGGGTTGCGTCAGGATGATAATCAGGCAGGTTCCCAAGATACTAATTATCAAATTGAAACTAACTTCAATGAAGCCGGCGAGGCTAAGTATTGGACACTAACAGGTCCTGGTCAGAATGGTTATGCCACTGGTGTTGATGATGAAACAGGTAAGCCAATTGGACCGAGTTCAAACTATTATAACGGTTATGAATATGCTGAAGGTTATAAATCATTCAGCGGTACTTCAATGGCTGCACCATACGTAACAGGGGCTTTTGCTGTTTTGGCCTCGCGTTATACCGATATGAGTGCAACGCAAGTTCGTCAAGTGTTATTAACCACGGCAAGCCATACAGATGCTGAAGGTAATGTCATTGAGGGATGGAATAATGTTGATGGAAGTACTCCGGCAGAAGGTGAAGTTTCTGACCGTATGGGTTGGGGTGTACCTGATCTCGAAAAGGGAATGTATGGTTTAGGGCAGTTATTTACTCACTTTGACTATAACTTGGCAACCAATCCCTTAGATGTGTGGTCAAACGATATTTCACAAGTTGCACTTGATCAGCGCCATAGAGAAGATGTTGAATGGCTGAAGTCTGTAACTGATGATGGGACAGTTGATGGGAAAGTACTGGCATCTAAAGGCGGAGACTATAAGCTTGAAAATGGCGAAAACAGTATCGCAGGTATCGAAGACAGTTCTATCGATCAAGCTGATGCTGAAAAATGGCGCCAAGAATACTTTGACAAGCGTGCTGAAGCTATTCGAGATAAGTTGGCAAACAATGGTTATAACGGTTCTTTGACTAAACGCGGTACCGGTACCTTAGTTATGACGGGTAACAATACCTATCGTGGCGGTACGACCGTTGAAGAAGGTACATTGCTTGGCTTTGCTGAATCCTTCGGTGTGACCGGAGAAGACGCAAGTGCAACGGCCAACGGTAAAGTTACCGTGAACGGCGGTATCTTTGGCGTGATGAATAAGTACAACGACACCTTCACAATGAGAGGCGAATTGACTTCCAATGCCGAAGCTGGTCACTCTGTTGACGTTACAATCAATGCTGGTGGTACTTATGGTGTCGTGGCCGGTCAAGATGTTGAAGTCGGTACTTTGAGCTTCAAGGAAGGCGCCGGTGTGACGGTTGTTTCTACCGACACCGATGTATTGACTCAAGCCTATAACGGCAAAGCTCAAACAGGTACTGTGACTGCTGAAAAACTCGAAGGTGCAGATCTCGCTGTTGCTAACCCCGACTATGCATTCTTCAAGACTGACATCAAGCATGAAGGCAATAAGTTGAGTGCAACGATTACACGTGATAAGGATGTGTCTGTTGCCTCTTACGCTAATAGCGATGTTGGTGAAGCCGTTGGTCAAGTCATTAACGGTGCAACCGACAGCGCAATCTTTGCCTCCATGGTTGGCGGTACGAAGGATCAAGTTCGCAGCACGATGGACAGCTTGGGTAGCGATATTTATCTCTCTGCTCAAAATGCCTCGATCGTCAACTCCTTGAGCGTTGCCCGCGCTGTTAAGGATCAGGCAATTGGTATCGGTGAAGGCCGTCATGTTGAAATGAAGGACGGCACTGCTCGCTTGTGGGCAACCGGTATCGGTTCTTGGAGTGATGTGGACTACGGTTCCAGCATGGATGTTGACACCTATGCAGGTTTCGTGGGCGGTGAAGTAGATGTCACCGATAGCACCAAGGTTGGTGTGTTCTTCGGTTACGGTTCTACGGACTTTGATGCCAGCCACTACGGCAAGATTGAAAGCGATGATATCCACTTCGGTCTCTACGGTGAAACCGCTTTCGAATTGGCTAACGTGACCTACGGTATCGTTCATACTAACCAAGACCGCGATGTGAGCCGCACGATTAACGTGATGGGCCAAATCGGTGGTGCTGATACCAGCGCAGATGCTGATATCACGCAAGTGTTCGCTGAAGCTGCTTACACTGGCTTTAACACCGATAAGTATGCTGTTGAACCGTACTTTGGCTTAAGCTACATGCACATTAAGACCGATAGCATCGATCAAAGTGTTGGTGGTATGAGCTTTGATACGGATGTCGACAATGCTAACTTAGCAGTCACGACGTTGGGTGTCCGCGGTGCCGTTCCGTTTACGGTTGGTTCCGTCGGTATGCAAGTTAAGGGTGATCTGGCTTGGAATCACTTCTTCGGTGATAACGAAGCTGAAGGTAAGATGCGCGTAGACGACGCCGGCTTTGCCAAGATCAAGGGTGAAAAACTCGACAATATGGCAACGGTTGGTTTAGGCGTTGAAGCCCAGCTCACGAAGGATACGACCTTTGGTTTGTCCTACACCGGTGCGTTTGATGGTGACATCACCTCTCACGGTGTCGGCGCTAACTTGCGTATTAACTTCTAATCGCATAAAGCCAAAAATAAAGAGGGAGGCTCGCCTCCCTCGCCAATCATTTCAAGTGGCTTTTCCCCCGAGACTTCGGTCATATTCGGGGGATTTTTTATTTAATTGTTTAAAAGTCTGCTTTCTAAAAATGTTTTCCAATCAATGAGTTCTCCGTCTTTTGTAGTCATTGATCGAGCGCCCGCGTAAAGACAAATTCGCTTGGTTAGCGGGACATTTTGCAGTTGTCCCCAATAAGTGAGATTTTTGAAAAAATCACTCGAAAACGTCTGACCGGATTTCATTTCAAATCCGCACCACGAGTCCTCATCAATAAGATCAACTTCGCGACCCTGTTGATCCCGCCAAAAACTCAGATTCGGTTCTTTAGCCTGATTAAACGCATTTTTGATGAATTCGTTGATGATTAAGTTCTCAAAAAGACCGCCTCGCAGAAAATGACTTTCTAAGTCTTCATGAGATCGAATGCCTAAAAGTGAACAGGCTAAACCGGTGTCATAAAAATAAAGTTTGGGTGTCCTGACAAGCCGCTTTGAAAACTTTTGGTGATAAGGGTTTAAAACGTAGGCGACGTAACTCGCCTCGAGTATAGAGAGCCAACTTTTTACCGTCGTAACAGAGACGCCGCAGTCATTCGCTAACGAAGACAGATTGAGCAGTTGTCCGATCCGCCCGGCGCACAGTTTTAAAAATCGAATAAAGGTATCCAAGTCGCCAATATTTTTTAAGAGTCTTACGTCACGCTGTACGTAGGTTTCGGTATAAAACCGATAATACTCATTCACATCAAGCGCTTTGTCATAAATTCGAGGATACATCCCGGTGAAAATTTCTTCATTCAAAGTTTGCGGTAATTTTCCTGCAGCTAAAAGTTCCCGATGAGAAAACGGTAATAATTTCAAAATCGCAGCCCTACCGGCCAAAGACTGGGTGATACTTTGCATTAAAAGGAAATTCTGTGAGCCGGCTAAAAGATACATGCCGCTGTCGTTGACTTCATCAACATGCGTCTGCAAATAGGAAAAGAGAGATGGTACCCGTTGAATTTCGTCAAAAATACTACGGTTTGAATATGTCTTTAAAAAACCTCTCGGATCGTTTTGTGCAAAAGCTCGCAAATCAGGATCTTCCAGCGAGACATATTGGTAATCCTGAAAAGTGTTTTTCAGCAAAGTTGATTTCCCGGATTGTCTCGGCCCGGTCAGGGTGATGACCGGATACTGTTTACTTAGGGAAATAAGTTTTGAGCGAATGGTTCTTTCAATCATATTAAAAATTTAATTTTTAACTTTAAATTTTTAAAAAATTATATAAAACAAATAGATAAAGTTCAATTTTAATAAACTAACTCTCTAATTCCAGTTGAGCGACAGGAGAAAATACCGTTAATGATTAAGCTGCCTTCGTTAAAATACAACTCTTGAAATAAATCAATTGACAAATTCCGGCGCTATTTTTATGTGTCAGCTCAAAGTTAAACCTGCTCTTCTAGAACTCAATGACGGAAAAGCTTATTCACCCGAATTCGGAGATATCTACGCGACGCGCAGCGGTGCGTACGGGCAGGCTTGTGCGGTGTTTTTGTCCGGTGGAGACATTGCCTGTCATTGGGCCCATCAGAAATCTTTTACGATTCTAGAAAACGGCTTTGGGTTGGGAACAAACTTTTTGGCCACTTTAAAAGCCTGGCGTGATGATCCCAATCGAAGCGATCGTTTGGACTACGTGAGCTTAGAGTGCTTCCCGGTAAGTACAGAAGAAATTAAAAAGTTTTGCGCACCGGAAGTTGCTTCTGAAGCTGGTGAATTAGCCCAGAAGTGGCCTGTCTGTATTCCCGGATATCACACACTTGAATTCGATGGCGGCAGAGTGCGGCTCATTCTGATTTTCGGCGACTCTCCGGTACTTTCAAAAACACTTCAGTTAAGTTATGACGCTCTCTTTTTAGATGGATTTGCGCCCGGCAAAAACCCCAGAATGTGGGACCCGGAACTCTTGAGAAATTTGTCCCGTTATGCAAAAGAAGGGGCAACAGTGACCACTTGGTGCACGAGCGGCTCGGTGAGAAGAGCGCTTGAAAGAGCGGGTTTTGCGCTTCAGAAAAAAGAAGGTTTCGGGAAAAAAAGAGAGCGGCTTTTTGGAGTAATGCGTGCCCGTCGCTCAAAGCATTACAGGCGTTGCGTTCGCGATGTCGTTATTATCGGAGCGGGATTGGCCGGTGCCAATTTAGCCTACAGTCTCTCAAGGCAAGGTATTAAAGTTCGACTCATTGATGAAGGACCGGTGCCGGGATCAGCAGCAAGCGCTCTTTCTTGGGGTATTCTGCATCCTCATTTCACTCGCGATGACAGCCCCCTGGCGGTGCTCTCACGGGAAGGTTTCCTTTTGACACGAAACCGCTTAAAAGAACTGGAAGCAAAAATCGGTGATACTCTTTTTCATCAGGCAGGCTGCCTGCAAATGGCCCATTGTGATGAAATTTACGAGGAATGGCTTGACGCAAAGACTAAGGAATTGCCTTTTAAACTCCCTGACGACTACGCAAAACTTTTAAATCAAAAAGAAGCGTTTGAGGCAAGCGGTCTTTCTCTTAAGCGAGGCGGGTGGTTCTTTCCTTTAGCAGGTATGGCTCGGGCAGGGGCTTTCTGTAGAGCGTTAATTGAGGCAAGCCGAGTCCCATATCGGGGCAATACGACTGTTTCCTCTTTGGTAAGAAACGGGGATTTGTGGCAGTTAATCGGTCCATTCGGTGAAGTGATTGATGAGGCCTCCGACGTAGTGGTTTGTGCTGCCATGGATTCTTCCCGCCTGTTAAAGGCCTCTTACTTGGGGCTAGAGGCATTGCCCGGGCGAATCACCCTTTTGCGAGATACGGATTTAACGGACTTGAAGTGTCCCGTGAGCGGTGAAGGCTACATTGCTCATTTACCCGACGGTTATTGCGCAGTAGGGGCCACTTATGAATTAAAACGAAACGGTCCCTGGAGCGAAGAGTCCGCGCATTTGGCTAACCTCGAAAAGTTAGATTCTCTATTGGATAAAGCGCTCGACGTTGTTGTCACGGGGGCTTATTGCGGTGTGAGAGCTGCGGGCCCCGGAAGGCTGCCAGTTGTCGGAGCTGCGGTAGATGAGGCGGCCGTCATTGACGCACTTCAAAATGATCCGAGACTTTTAGAGAAAAAAGGTTTTGGTGAGATTGAAGGGCTTTGGGTTTTCACGGGCCTCGGATCCAGAGGGCTCTCAATGGCAACACTTTGCTCGGAAATACTTACGAGCCTTATGCTTGGGGGACCGATGCCTGCCGAGCCGCGACTCATAAAAACATTGGCGCCTTCAAGACATCTCAGGCGCCAATGGAAAAACCATTTAATCAGTTAACGCTCAGGCATTTTTGCCGCAGCAGTTTTTGTACTTTTTGCCTGATCCGCAAGGGCAGGGATCGTTGCGCCCGATTTTAGGCGTTGCGCGGCTCACAGGCTTATTGGGTAAATTGAGTTTTGCAATTTCAATGACACCCGCCATCATCTCAACCATTCCTTCTTCAAGATTGCGCACGGGATGCTCTTTTTCAACCGCTCGGCGAATGGCAAGATTTTGCTGATAATCGGGATCCTCTTCATCGAGCTCTAAAAAGCGGTGAATGCGGCAAAGCTGAGCTTCAATAGCGTCAATGACATCTACGCGATCACTGTATTGAGCCAAAGCGTTATAAAAACCCATAGCCCAGGGTTCCAGTGCAGAGAGTCCCTCGGGACCCGTCACAGGGTTACCTTCTTCATCTTCCAAGGGGAAGATAATGGGGTTATAGAAGTGGCGCTGAGCCTGAAAAGCCCGGATTTCCTGCAGGCGCTGATGAATGAGGGTGCGAACGGTTTCCGGTTCATCCACCTCGCAGGGGCTTCCTTCTTCGTTAAAGATGTAGGGGTACCATTCAGACTCTTCTTTAACCGGAGGATTTAAAAGTGCAATGGCTGACAGAAAGCCGTCGAGCATGCTCACATCAAAAGTGTCATCAGCACAGCTGCTTGTTGCTAAGAGTTCGTCGAGCTGATTGATATCTTCGTCGGTAAGAGGATGATAATTTTCGTTCATGTGGTGTACCTGCAAAAAACGCCGCAATAATGAGCGGCGTTTAAGTAATGGATAAAAAATCCGATTATTGAGCGCCGCTATCGGTCGGTTTGTCGGACAATGTACTGTCACACAAAGCGATCAAAGAATCAATTTGGCCTTTGGAGCGATTCATATCTTCGACGGCTTTATTCATTTCTTCAACAGCTTGGCGCTGAAGCAAGTTTTCGTAAGCGATGCGCAACGCGGCGAGCACTGCAACCGAATCGGGCGAAAAAACTTTGCCCGGTTGGTGAATTTCCTGCATTTTGCTTTGCACGAGCTCGGCGCAGGCGCGCAAATTCGCTTCCTCTTCGGGGGCCACCGCCAGACGATAGTCTCGTCCCATGATGGTCAATGTCAAGGTTTTACGCGCAGTCATCATTATCGAAAGTATTCAGTTAGAAATTCATGGGTTGATCGTTGCTCACGGTTTGCTGAGCTTTTTCAATGGAGCGGATCAAAGCGTCAAGACGCTCGATGGCTTCCTGCGTTTCAGCCTTGGTCAAACCGGCTTCATTTTCCTTTTGTGTCAGGAGGGCTTGCAATTGTTCGTTTTGAGCACGCAAATCATTGACTTCCTGAATAAGGGCACGAACACGATCGGCTAAAAGTTCAAGTTTTTCTTGCATCTTCTTTTTATCCTTTGGCTAAGGGATTAGTGGGCATTCTGCTCCACATCTTCCTGGGCTTTTTGAGCTTGGTCAATAACAGTCAGATCCTGATTTTCAGGCATGAAGGCTTCATCGTCGCCCAAAATCATTTGGTCGGCTTGAGTTTCTTCAGGCATCGGAGTGAATTCGTAACGGGTGAGACGACCGGAGTCATCAAAGTAAACAGTGAGACGTCTCATCTGCGGATCACCGAAGCGGGGATTAACGTAGTAGAGATAATCCCAACGGTTTTGATGGAACATGTCACGCAAAAGCGGTACACCTAACAGGAATTGCACCTGAAGCTGCGTCATACCGAGGTGAAGCTGATCGACCATTTCTTTGGTGATCAAGTTGCCCTGATGAGTATCAGGACGATACGGTTTAATAACAGAGGTAATCGCTTCGGACGGTTGGAACCATTCGTTGAAGGCATCCCACTGGGACTGCACTTGGGCGCAACCGGACAATACGAGCGTGGCCGCAAGGGCGCCCGTCAGCATACATTTCTTGTACATAGGTGACACGTTTTCGCAATGCGTTAGTCTTCTGATCCCTGAATGATAAACTAATGCGCCTTCTAACGCCTATGATTGCGAAGAATTTTTTAAGGGGCTGCTGTAGAAAAAACAAAAATGTAATTATGAGCGGTAACATTGCCGCAAGTGGGCTCATAGAATTTAATTTAAGGACAGGTTTTCAGTCAGTGACGCATTGATTCTGAAAGAAATTGTTAACGCATTGAAGGCTCTAACTTTTTAGGTATCAGCATGATATGATTAGCCGAAAACAAAGCAGCGGAGTTGTTGCTTATTTGCAGTGTTAGAGGAAAAACAATTGAAGTACGATCCGAGTGATTTAAAAAGTTTGGGATTGAAAGCGACGGCGCCGCGCCTTCGTATTTTGGCGCTGTTTCAGAAAGCCGCTTTAACCAATAAACGCCACTTAACGGCCGATGAAGTTTTCTCTCAACTTAAAGAAGAGGGTGAGGATGTCGGTTTGGCGACCGTCTATCGTGTGCTCACTCAATTTGAAGTAGCGGGTCTCTTGCGCCGCCATCACTTCGATAGCGAAAGCGCCTCTTATGAACTGGGCGAACCCGAGCATCATGATCACTTGGTGTGCCTGCAGTGCGGCAAGATTGAAGAGTTTGTCGATATTGATATTGAAAGAAAGCAGCAGGAAATTGCCACTCGTTTCGGCTACACGCTTGATCACCATACGCTCTGCCTTTACGGAATTTGTAAAGAGTGCCAGGAGAAAAACGCAGCCAAAAAATAAGCTCGCGCCTTTTAAGAAGTCTTCTTTGAAACGCTCTAGCCTTGATAGGCTCGGGCGTTTTCTATGAGTTCAGAGGCATTGTCTCTTGCCTTCTTTGTTACGTCTGCCCCTGCGAGCATCCGTGCCAATTCTTCAATACGCTCAGAATCACTTAAAAGCTGCAGTCTGCTTACCGTCTGACCGTTTTCCTGAGACTTTTGTACTCTCAGGTGAGTGTGACCGTAAGAGGCTACTTGCGGTAAGTGCGTCACACACATGACCTGGCGTTCAAAAGAGAGTTTTTTAAGAAGCTTACCGACAACATCGGCCACTGCGCCGCCGATCCCTGCGTCGACTTCATCAAAAATGAGCGTATCGACCGGAGTCTGTTTGGAGGTGATCACGGAGATCGCTAGACTGATGCGGGAAAGTTCACCGCCGGAGGCAACTTTAGAGAGAGCTCGTGCAGGAACGCCTGCGTGGCCGGCTACTAAAAATTCACAGCGCTCAAGCCCGCAAGCTCCGGGTTCTGCCGTATTGAGCGTTGCCTCAAAACGTCCCCCGGTCATGGAGAGCATCTGCATGGCTTCAGTTACCTGCTGGGAAAGCGTTTTGGCAGCCAGGTGTCTTTTTTTCGAAAGAGTTCTGGCTAAAGACATGTACGCATTGCGAGCAGTCTCTTCTTCTTTTTCAAGCGCTTCTAAGTCCAGGTTTTGCTGCAGTGCCTGAAGTTTTTGAGTCGTTTCTTCAAACTTTTCAAAAAGATCCTCGGGCAGTGTATGAAACTTTCGGGCAGCATTAAAGTAAAGTGATACGCGGGCATCGACCTCTTCAAACCGACCTTCATCCAGATCGGTTCTGTCGCGATAGCGCTCCAGTTCCCGAACGGCATCTTCAACAATCGCTAAAGCGTCATTGAGCTGATTGGCAATGTCGCCCAGTTTTTCATCGTACTGAGCCAACCCCTGCAGTCTTTCGGTATTGCGTCCCAGTAGACTTAATGCACTTTCATCTTTGTCCGAGAGGTCGTCAGCGGCACTTTGAAGTGCATCCAATATGTCATGCGCATTGCCGAGTCTGCGATGCTCGGCGTTGAGTTCTTCCCATTCGCCCTTAACCGGATGAATTTGGGATAACTCATCGTGCACCCAAGCAAGCCGCTCAGCTTCATCGGCTAACTTTTTGGCATCCTCTTTTGCTTCAGAAAGACGCTTTCGGCTTTCCTGCCAGAGCAAAAAAGCTTTCCGCGTGGCGGTCAATTCATCGGTGTAACCCCCGAAAGCATCCAAAAGGTTTAATTGACCGTTGGGTTTGAGAAGCGACTGTTGTGCGTTTTGCCCATGGATATCCAAAAGTTTTACGGCTAACTCTTTAACTTGCGAAGCTGTTACGGCAATACCGTTGATCCAGGAGCGCGATCTTCCGCTTCGATCAATCACACGGCGAATAATGGCGGTTTTTTCCAAAAGATCGTCTTCTGCGATGAGGGCATCGTCACGAAGAATCTGAAGGACTTCGTCATTAATGTCAAAAATGGCTGTGAGATCCGTTTGCTTTGCTCCTTCGCGGATCAGCCCCGTATCGGATCGAGCCCCTAAAATCTGCTGTATGGCATCAATTAAGATGGATTTACCCGCGCCCGTTTCGCCGGTTAAAACCGTCAGTCCGGATGCAAGATCCAGATTCAGTTCCTTAACAATGACAAAGTCTTTGAGCGAAAGGTGCGTGAGCATAATCAAACTCTAGTCTTTAATAGGAAGCGAGGCGTTGTCCGAAGGCATGAGATTCCAGTAGAGCTTTCGGCGCAGGGTGTCGTAGTGATTGTGTCCGATCGGATGCAGAATCGTAAAACTTTCGGGCAAAGTCCTCACTCGCAGGATGTCGCCCTTTTGCATCGGGAAAAAGTCCTGCATGTCGCAGTAGGCAGAAGCTTCTCTTGCTTCAATTAAACTGATGTCAACGGTGCTTGAGCCCGGCAGAACAATCGGGCGGTTGGTGAGCGCATGAGGCGCAACCGGCACAAGAACCATTGCGTTTAGTGCCGGGTGCAGAATGGGGCCGCCGGCGGCCATCGCATAAGCCGTGGAGCCCGTAGCAGAAGAGACAATGACGCCGTCGGCGCGCTGAGTGGCCATCGGGTGCCCATCCACCCAAACATTAAATTCCACCATAGAGCCCGCTCGGCCGTGAGTGATGCCTGCGTCGTTGACGGCAGTGGCAGTGAAAACATTTTTGCCTGCACGGTACACACGCACGGAAAGCATGGATCGGGTGTCGACCTCGTACTCACCCCGAAGTAAAGGTGGAAGGTCCTTATCCATTTCCTGCAAAGAGAAATCCGTGATAAAGCCCAGGCGTCCGGCATTAATAGCAATAATAGGGAGCTTAAAGCGTGCCATTCTGCGGGCGATGCCAAGCGTTGTGCCGTCACCTCCGAGCATAATGATGACGTCAGCTTTTTCTCCGAGTTCTTCCAAACTGACCCCTTTTGAGCCCGGCAAATGTGCTGCTGTGCTCTCTTCGAGCAGGTAATCCATTTTTTCAGCGTGCAAAATGCTCAGAAGCTTCTGAAGAGCCTCTCCCATGGGTTCGGTACGTTTGGCAAAAACAGCAGCGGTTTTAAAGGCTTTCACTTTTTGTTCTCTAAAAGCAGACTTGACCGAAAAAGCGAACTTTTTCGGTCATGCAAAGGTTCTGTAATCAACTATTGCTCGATATCTGAACCGATAGCCACACTGTGGAAACCGGCATCCACATGCACGATTTCTCCGGTGACGGCGCTTGCTAAGTCAGAAAGCAGGAACGCAGCGACGTTACCGACTTCTTCAATGGTCACCGTGCGGCGAAGGGGCGCATTGGCTTCCATGTGATGAAGCATCTTGGAAAAGCCCTGAATGCCCGAGGCCGCTAAAGTTTTGATGGGGCCGGCAGAAATCGCATTGGCACGGATTCCCTTGGGACCGACAGAGCTTGCAATGTACCGGGTGCTAGCTTCAAGAGCAGCTTTGCAAAGACCCATTGTGTTGTAGTTGGGGACAACACGTTCGCCGCCCAGATAGGTAAGCGTTAAAAGGGAGCCTGCGCGGCCTTCCATAAGGGGAAGCGCAGCGCGTGCAACAGCCGGGAACGAGTAAGCTGAAATGTCCATGGCGATCTTGAAAGCATCGCGCGTGCAGCCTTCAAGGAAGTCACCTGCGATCGCTTCACGCGGAGCAAAACCGATCGAGTGAACGAGACCGTCCAAGGCACCCCAGCGCTCTTTAATCTGAGCAAAAGTATTATTGATTTGTTCGTCGTTGGAGACATCCATCTGAAGTACAAAATCACTGCCGAAATCAGCGGCAAAACCCGCAACGCGGTCTTTAAAGCGTTCGTTGGCATAGGAGAAAGCCAGTTCGGCGCCTTCGCGATGACAGCATTTGGCGATACCGTAAGCAATGGAGCGGTTGGAGACGATCCCGGTGATCAGAATCTTTTTACCTTGAAGAAAACCCATTTCATCCTCACTTTAAATGATGTGTGATAACGGGTTGATTTTAACTAAAGAGGTTAAAAGTTTGAAGAGAACAGACAAATGCGAAGACTTTGTCAGTGCGGAATCACCAAACGCTGTCCCGGTCTTAAATCTTTGGTTTGAAGCTTATTTTCATCCATGATTGCGCTCACACTGGTTCTGTGACGCTGAGCAATCGTATAGAGTGTGTCGCCTCTTTTGACCCGATAGGCACTCTTGCGAAGCCCCGTTCTCTGAACTTCTCGGACTGTAAGCCGCAGACGCTGCCCCACTCTGATAGTGTTCGTTTTGAGCTTATTTTGTTTTCGGATATCGGCCGTTTTGACTCCGAAACGAGCCGCAATACCCGAGAGCGTATCGCCGCTTCGAACACGGTAGGTAATACGGCGAGTGGTCGGCAAGGGGACAAGCTTTAAGGCAGAGTCAGCCTCAGCCACCTTGATGTCACTTTTGGCTTGAGCGTCCTTAACCAATAGGGTGCTGCCGATTTGCACTCGGCGATTTTTAGGAATCTTGTTGGCTGCCCTCAGTTCCTCTTCAGTCATGCCGAAGCGTTTGGCAATAGCTTTAAGAGACTCGCCTTTTTTAACCGTGTACGTAGACCAATTGGAAAGCGGTTTGCCGGTTGCCTGCCAATTGATGAGATTAGAGACAAAGGCATCGGCTTTGGCTGCCGGAATCAAAATAGAGCCCTGATGGGCCGCGACCACAACGGGGCGGTTAAAGCTCGGGTTAAGGAGCCTGAATTCCTGCAGATCCGTTTCAGCCAATTGAGCTGCTGTTTCCAAATCCAGATCCCGGTTTTTGTTTACGCGGACAAAGTAAGGCTCGTTTGCGATAGCAGGCAGCTTTAACCCGTAGCGGTCCGGGTCTTCAATGAGTTTTTTGATGGCTAAAAGTTTGGGTACGTATCGAGCGGTCTCTCGAGGCAGGGGCAGACTCATGTAGTCCGTGGGCTTGCCTCGGGCAGCGTTGGCGGCAATCGCGCGCCTGATGCTGCCTTCTCCCCAGTTGTAGGCTGCAAGCGCCAGGTGCCAATCCTCAAACTGATTGTGCAGATATTGCAGATAATCAAGTGCTGCGCGGGTGCTTTCGATGACATCGAGCCTGTCATCGCGCCAGCTCGATTGCCTTAAGTCGAAAATGTCGCCGGTAGAGGGCAGAAATTGCCAAAGACCGGCTGCTTTAGAGCGAGAAAGAGCCTCGGGCTGAAAGGCACTTTCTACAAAGGGCAGAAGAGCCAACTCAGAGGGCATCCCTCGTTTTTGAGTTTCCGAGACGATGAAATAAAGATACATTCTGGCTCGGAAAGCCATCTGTTCGGTGTAGGGGAGTGCTTTGGTGTAGCGGTTTAATTCCCGGTCAACGACTGCTTCAGGTAAGTCAGATAATCCGAAGCCTCGTCTGATAGTGACCCAAATGGTGTCATCAGGATTAATGCGGCTGCGCTGAGCTTCTCGCAGCTCAACCGATTTTGCCAATTCGTTTTCACCCACCGGAATGTCGGCAAGCAAATCGACAAACTCTGAAGCTGCGGCGCTCAGAGACCATCCGAGTCCGGCCACAACAATGGCGAGCTGTTTGAAAGCGTTCAAGAAAAACCTCTTATTGCTCTTCAGGGACTTCTTCGGAATTTTGTCCGGAGACAATCGCCCGCAGTCCTTCGGCGTCAACAATATGCACGTGCTTTTGATTGACGGCGATTAAGTTGTCGTGCGAGAAGCGCGATAAGACGCGGCTTACCGTTTCAAGTTTAAGTCCCAGATAGGATCCGATTTCTGCCCGAGTCATCCGTAAAACGAACTCCGTTCTGGAGTAGCCTCGGGATTCAAAGCGTTGAGAGAGGTTTAAAAGGAAGGCCGCAAGACGCTCTTCGGCGTGCATTGAGCCCAATAAAAGCATGAGACCGTGCTGACGCACGATCTCACGGGAGAGTACTTTTTGAAAGTGCAGATTGTAGCCTTCAATTTCACTGCAGGCGGCGAGGATCCGTTCGTAGGGAATAACGCACACTTCAGTGTCTTCAAGGGCAATCACGTCGCAGGAGTGCACTTCGTTGGCAATGCCGTCGAGTCCGATCAGTTCTCCGGACATATGAAAATTCGTCACCTGCTCGCGTCCGTCACTGCTCATCACGGAGCTTTTCAAAAAGCCCAATCGAATAGCGTAGATTGCTTCGAAACGATCTCCGGCTCTGAAAAGGGGTTCACCGCGGTGAATACGTTTTCGAGAAGCAATTAAGTCTTCCAGACGGTCAATATCGCGTAAAGATAATCCGAGAGGGACACAATGCTCACGAAGATTGCAATGTGAGCAACTGATCCTCAAAGAAGGTACGGCAGACAGATTCGGAGACAAAGTCGACATGGAATGCCATCAAAAAAATGTTTCAGACATATTGGGTGGCAGCGGGCGGGAATCCCTTTCAGTTTGCGGTAATAATTCCCGTGCACAATGTGACCGTTGTCACCGATATTATTTTGCTTTTGACTTTCGTCAAAGTTTGATTGTGAAATGATATCAGAAGTTTAACTTAAATCAAATTGGTGAATTTTAGGATTTTCCCATGTTGACTGATCCGAATCTGACCGGCGTTGAGTTGCCTTCTATAGAACTGCTGCAAAAATTTGATGTTCCTGCCCCGCGTTATACGTCTTATCCGACGGCTGACCGTTTTAATAAGAACTTTACGGCAGCCGACTATGAAGAGGCTTTAAAAACCAGAGAGCTGGGCAAGCCTTTGAGTCTTTATGTGCATATTCCTTTCTGTAACGACATCTGCTTTTACTGCGGCTGCAATAAACAGGTTACGCGCGATCACAGTAAAAGTGCGGAGTACCTTGATGTCCTGGATCAGGAAATCGGTTTGGTTAAAGAAAGAATAACAGGTGAAACCACCGTCAGTCAGCTGCACTTTGGGGGCGGCTCACCGACCTTTTTAAATAATGAAGAAATTGAGCGCGTGATGGATCTCATCACGAGCCGCTTCCCGCTTCAGGCCGGGGGTGAATTTTCTATTGAGGTCGATCCCAGAACCTGTCCGCCCGATAAGGTGCAAACGCTTGCTAAGGTAGGTTTAAATCGCATGAGCTGCGGTGTGCAGGACTTTAATCCGGAAGTTCAAAAGGCAGTCAACCGCATTCAGCCTTTTGAAATGACGCGTGAGACGATGCTTGCCGCTCGTGAAGCGGGTTTCCATTCTATTAATATGGACTTGATTTACGGCTTGCCCAAGCAAACCCGAAAGAGCTTTGAAAAAACGCTCGATCAGGTACTCGAACTCTCGCCCGATCGCATCGCGCTTTATCACTATGCGCACTTGCCGCATCACTTCCCGCCTCAGCGCCGTATCTTGGATGCGGATTTGCCGAGCACGGTTGAAAAGGTTCATATCATGATGGATGCGATTACGCGTTTAACACAAAACGGTTATCGCTATATCGGGATGGATCATTTTGCGAAAGTTATCGATGAATTGGCGGTTGCGCAGCAGCAAGGAAAACTGCAGCGTAATTTCCAAGGCTACTCCACCCGTCCTGACTGTGACATGGTGGCCTTAGGTGTCTCAGCAATCAGTAACGTTCATCACTGCTATGCCTGCAATCCCCGTGAATTGCAAGCCTACTATGAAGCGATTCGGGCTGGACGCTTAGCAACTAACCGCGGCTATAAACTCAGCGAAGAAGATCAGTTGCGTCACGCTGTGATTATGACCATTATGTGTCAGTTCCGAGTGGTTAAAGCTGAAATTGAAGAGCGCTTTGGAATCAACTTTGATGAAACCTTTGCTTATGAGCTCAGAAAACTTCAGAACTATCAGAAGGTAGGTTTTGTTGAATTAGCGCCGGAAGAAATTGTGGTGAGCCCGAAGGGTAAGATTTTTGTCCGAGCGGTTGCCATGCAGTTTGATCGGTATTTAAGAGAATCCGATCGGGCAGGTGGGTACTCTAAGATCGCCTAGTTCGAAAATCGAAAACAAACTTAAAAATAGAGGCAGGTTCCTGAGACTACCTGCCTCGATTTTTTTTAGAGGATCGGAAAATTCCATATTGTATTATGGAATTTTGGCTAAATTTCCATGATATATTATGGAAATTTCTTATTAATATATTTGAAATGTTATACACCCTCTTGCCACAAAGGTATTTCGTTGAAACAGAGTGTTTAAGTTTTCAGTGAGGCAATTTTTCAAAAGCCTGTTTTAGGTCCTCAATGAGATCATCAGGATTTTCCAGGCCAACAGCAATTCGGATCATCCTTTCAAAAGGCATGGGTGTTTTTGTTCTTGTGCCATAGCTTTGAATTAAAAGACTTTCAAAACCACCCCAGGAGTAGCCTCGACCGAAAATCTTTAAGGCATCAATCATGGGGGCGAGTTGATTGGCGTATTTTTCTTTAAAGACCACACCAAACAGAGAGGTTGCACCTTTAAAGTCCCGCTTCCAGATCGAATAAGAAGGATCGGTGGGAAGAGCCGGCCACAAAACCCGTTCAACCTCTTCTCGGGTCAAAAGCCAGTCAATGATTTTTCTTGCACCTTCAGTGGCCGCTTGAACACGCACTGCCATAGAGTGCAAACCTCGGTAGGCAAGATAGATGTCATCGCAGCTTGTGGTCTGTCCGGTTTGAACAATTGTTCGATAAGCCTTGGGCCAGGTCTTTTCGTTACAGATCACAACGCCCATGGTGAGATCAGAATGCCCGCCTATGTATTTGGTCGCAGCATGAACGACCACATCAATGCCCACTTCAAGCGGTTCGAAATATAGGGGAGTAGCCCAAGTGTTATCGATGACGCTGATGATATTGTGTTCCTGACAGGCTTTGGCGATAGCCGGAACATCGGGCATTTCAAAAGTGTGAGAGCCCGGAGTTTCGAGCATCAGCAAAGTCGTATTAGGTTTAAAGTAAGAAACAATGTCCTTGCCGACTGAAGGCGGGAAAAATTCCACCTCGATGCCCATCCGTCTTAAGATTTCTTCAGCAAATTCCCGAGTCGGTCCGTAGATCGTATCGACAAACAGAGCATGGTCGCCCGCTTTTAAAAACGCTAAGAGAGGAATTGTGCAGGCTGCCAATCCTGAGGGAAAGGCCCAGGCTCCTTTGGCTTTTGGACCTTCCAAGGCGCAGAGAGCTTTGTAGAAAGCATGATGCGTGGGAGAGCCGTAGGTTCCGTAAGGAATCTTGTCTTCAATCATGTCGCGCTCGTGCATGGCGCGATCCATCATATCTTTGGCAGATTGGTGCAAAACCGTAGAAGCACGAATGACCGGGGGATTAACAAAATCATAGTCGTCAGAAATATGGCGGCCGGCATGAACCAACAAAGTTTCCTCACGCATACTACTTTCCTTTCCTAAAGATGAACCATTTATGAATGTAGCAGGTATTAAAAAAAGGAATTAACTCCGCACCGTAAGAGCGGAATTAATTCCCAAACAATGCGCTAATTATCTCTTCTCGGATCATCTCGTTTGCCAGGACGCCTGTCTTTCCTGTCTTTGGGTGGGCGCGGCGGTTTACGATGCTCGAGCTTTTTATCTTTTGGAGAACGAGGCGGTTTGCGTTTATCGGGTTTTCTGTCTTTGGGCGGTTTGCGATCATCTTTAAAGCGCTTGCGGTCCTGATCATCATCACGATCGCGCCGATCCTTGAAATCTTTGCCGTAACGTTCGCGTCGCCAATCACGCCCTTCTTTTTCCTGTCTGTAGCGCCATTCAAGCTCTTTGCGCCACTCATCTCTCGTATAGCGTTTGTCGTTTTGCCGGTCATAGTAGTAGCGACCGTCCCAACGGCCGTCCCTATCGTGCTTTTCCATGAAGTCACGCAATGAGCGGTCTGAAACATTGGAAAGCAGTTCAGCTAAAGGGCCTTTCTCTTGAGCCGCAGCGCTGCGGCCTAAAGTGGCTAAACCCACTAGCGAGGCGATAAATAATCTTCTAGAAAGACTCATGACGACCTCCCGTGTGAATGGAATTCCTAAGCTTTATCATAAACGTGTTATTGGATTTGAATGATTAATTTTTGTTAATGACTTTTAAAAGAAGTCCAATAGGAGCAGAGCATTGTCAGGCAGAAGGTGTCGAAAGGACTCAATTTTTGTCCCATCACAGACAAAAGCGACTAGAATTAGCAAATTCACTCTTTAGTTTGGGTAAAACTGAAGAAATCTATTTTTTATATAAAAAGAGAAAAATTATGAAAACTTCGCAAATTCGCGAGACCTTTTTGAAGTTTTTCGAAAGTAAAGGTCATACGATTGTGCATTCCAGCCCCGTTGTGCCGGGTAACGATCCGACGCTTTTGTTCACAAATGCGGGCATGAACCAATTTAAAGATGTTTTCTTAGGGTTTGATAAGCGTCCTTACACCCGTGCAACGACTGCACAGAAGTGCATCCGCGCAGGCGGCAAGCACAATGACTTGGATAACGTCGGTTACACCGCCCGTCACCACACATTCTTTGAAATGTTGGGTAACTTCAGCTTCGGTGACTATTTCAAGCGTGATGCCATCAAAAATGCCTGGGAACTTCTGACCCAACACTTTCATCTTCCCCCTGAAAAACTGTGGGTGACGGTCTACGCCGAAGATGACGAAGCTTACGATATTTGGAATAAAGAAGTGGGTATTCCTGCCGAACGCATTGTTCGTATCGGTGACAATAAGGGCGCCCGTTACATGTCCGATAACTTCTGGATGATGGGCGATACCGGTCCCTGCGGTCCTTGCTCAGAAATTTTCTACGACCACGGTGAAGAAGTCCAAGGCGGCCCTCCGGGAAGCCCGGATGAAGACGGTGACCGTTACATCGAAATTTGGAACCTTGTGTTCATGCAGTTTAACCGCGATGAAAACGGTGTGATGCACAAGCTCCCGAAACCCTCCGTTGATACGGGTATGGGTTTGGAACGTATCTCAGCTGTTTTGCAGCACGTGCACAGCAACTACGATATCGACCTTTTCAAAAATCTTTTGGCTGCAGTGCGCAAAGCTGTTGAAGAAGCAGGTGCAACCGATGTGGATCCCAACAGCCCCTCTTTAAAGGTGATCGCAGACCACATTCGCGCCTGCACGTTCTCAGTGGCTGACGGTATTTTGCCGGGCAACGAAGGTCGTGCCTATGTGCTTCGCCGCATCTGCCGCCGTGCCATTCGCCACGGCTATAAGCTCGGTGCCCGCAAACCCTTCTTTGCCGGTTTGGTCGACGCAGTCGTAGCTGAAATGGGTGCAGCCTATCCTGAAATCAAGAATCCTAAGATTAAGACTGTTTTGGCTAAGGAAGAAGAGCGCTTTGCTCAGACTCTGGCTCAAGGCATGCAAATGTTGGATGAAGCCATTGCCGAAACGAAGGATGGTGTACTTGACGGTAAGGTGGCCTTTAAGCTTCACGATACCTACGGTTTCCCCGTTGACTTGACGGCTGACGTTTGCCGTGAACGCAACCTGACGGTTGATATGGACGGTTTTGATGCCGCTATGCAGGAGCAGCGTGATAAGGCTCGTGCAAGCGCCAAATTTAAGATGGCAGCAGGCCTTGAATATAACGGTGCCGATACGACCTTTACGGGTTACACCGAAACCGAACACAAGGGCTCTAAGGTGATTGCGCTTTATCTGGACGGCGAAGAAGTGCAGGAAGTGCCCGCAGGCGAAGACTGCGTGGTGGTGCTCGATGTGACGCCCTTTTACGGAGAAAGCGGCGGTCAGGTGGGCGACATCGGTGTGATGAAAAATGACACCTCGATTGTCCGCGTGATCGATACACAAAAGATTAAAGCAAAGGTCACGGGCCAACACGCTCACGTTGAAGAAGGTCACGTAAAGGTAGGTGATGTTTTTGATGTGACGGTTGATGCCGAACGCCGTGACAGCATTCGCCGCAATCACTCGGTTGCTCACTTGCTGCAATACGCTTTGCGTCAGGTTCTGGGTGATCACGTGCAGCAACGCGGCTCTTGGGTAGGCCCCGATGTGACCCGCTTTGACTTTACGCACACTGAAGCGATGACCGTTGATCAAATCCACGAAGTTGAGGATATTGTCAATCGTGAAATTTTGGCTAATGCCGAAGTCACTGTGCAGGAAATGCCGATTGATGAAGCCAAGAAGACCGGCGCTTTGATGCTTTTCGGTGAAAAGTACGGTTCTGTCGTGCGTGTGGTGAAGATTGGCCCCTCCTGCGAATTGTGCGGCGGCACCCACGTGGATCGCACGGGCGATATCGGCTCCTTTAAGGTTTTGAGTGAATCGGCTATTGCCGCAGGCATCCGCCGCGTGGAAGTGACCACCGGCATGAATGTTGTTGCCTTTACCCGTAAGGAAGAGGAAACAATTCGCGAAGTGTGCGCTGCTTTGAAGTCGCCAGTTGATGTGGTGACCGAAAAGGCCCACACGGTATTTGATACGGTTAAGAGCCTTGAAAAAGAAGTTTTGCGCTTAAAAGAAAAGATTGCGCAAATGACGGCAGCCACTTTGGTGTCCGGTGCCAAGGACTTTAACGGCTACAAACTTTTGGTGACAAAGGTTGAAGGCATTGAAGCCAAAGCCCTTCGCTCAATGGCCGAAGGCTTGCGTGATCAACTGGGCGAAGCCATTGTGGTTTTGGCCAGCGTCAATGACGGCAAGGTGCAGATCGTGGCAGGCGTCTCCAAGTCGCTGATCGGTCGCGTGAAGGCCGGTGAGTTGGCCGGATTTGTTGCTTCCAAGATGGGCGGCAAAGGCGGCGGTAAGCCTGATTTGGCCATGGCCGGTGCTCCGAAGGCTGAAGGCTTGGCTGAAGCATTGGCCGGCGTTGAAGCTTTCCTTCAGAGCAAGTAAATCATGCACTTTGATGAGCAGATAGACACCCGGGGCACGAAGTGCCCCATGCCGGTGTTAAAAACGAAAAAGGCATTGGCCAAGATGCAGACGGGTGACGTGCTTTTAGTGCTCGCAACCGATCCAGCCAGTGTGGCTGATCTTGCTCAGTTTGCAGCTCAAACCGGTCACAAGATCCTCGCCCAGGAAAAAGTGGGCGAGGAGTGGCAGCACTACATTGAGCACAAGTAGCTGACTGCTGGCTAAAAGAAAAAACTCGATGCGAAGGATGCTTCTTATCGAGTTTTTTTCATACAGTTTCTGAATTTCATACAGTTTCTGAATTAATCAGCGCTCACATCACCGAAGATGTCTACCCACATCGGCCACATCGTGCTGTAGGCCCAAGTAGTAATAAAAAAGCCGATTGGCGTCAGGATGAAAAGGGAAAAGTCCCCGATTCCCAGAGTATCCATAAGGATAATGACTGCGAGGGCACAGATAAGCGTCAAACCGAAAATCATGACAAGCAGCACAATAATCGCCAGCCAATTTCTCAAGCAGCCGAAAAAGGAGTAGAAAATGGCTTTACCGACTGTCATGTTTTTCCAGGTGATCAGTGCCGGCGCAAACCAGGTAGCCATTTGTCCCAAAGCGTAAAAAATCACTGTAACAATAGCTGCGGTCCAGGGGAAGTTCGCATAAACTGATGCCCAGTCAAGGCGCCCGTCAACGACTTTCCACTGGCTGACATCATCGACAGCCAAAAAGACATAGGCGTAATTCGCAATCAAAATAAAGACCGCGTAAATAACGCCAATACGCATTAAAAGAAAACGTTTAAGTTTGTCTTTAAATAAATCAATGAGGATGCCGTAAAGCGGTTGACGTCCTTCGTGAGCGTCCTTAGTGCCTTGAATAATAAGCATTGTGCCGAAAGGCATGAAAAAAGCCGCCAGAACAAGGCCAAAGAGGGGGAGCGCTCCCAAAGCAGTCATGGTGAAGACGTAAAAAATACAGACACTCACCATACCGAAAGGGGCTTGGCAGATAGCGCTCAAGCCCTCACGGAGCCACTTGACGGGTGAAGAAAAACTCGCGATGTGACCCTGCATGCTCTAGAACCCGAAATTGATGAATTTAGGTGTTCCGAGCGTATCTTTACTGTGACCGGGGTTGGTGTTGGGACGGTCGGAGCGGTTTTCGATTGAGTAAGGAATCTTCGTGCTGCCAGGCGTCACAACATATTCCGTAATACGGTTATTCTGATCCCGGATGGTTTCAATTTCCGTGCGTTGAGAGCGCTTGGCTACGCGGCCCTCTTCACGGTCTTTACGTGCCTTGGCATAGTCAGCGTCAGTGGGAGCCAAATCGGGATTGACTTCGTACTGACGGGCTTTTTCGGAAAACTTTTCATAAGAACCCGAACGACGGTCTGAATTCACATTGCCTTGAGCACTTTGAGCGTCTGCTTCACTGATTTGGGGCGGAGCACTGATGGGAGCTGCTGTGCAGGGAGCTATAGCAGCGCCTAAAAATAATCCGGTCAGGGCTGTTATTAAAAGAGTCTTTTTCATAATTTTTGCTCAACTGTGATGTTTCCAGTTTCTATTTTGATTATAGGTGGACGATTGTACCGAAGGGTAGAAAAAATACGAAAAATCCTCAAATTTTTTGACAATCGTTGCAGTAGTTTGAGATATCCATTGCTCTATCGTAACGTTGGTTACGAAACAGACGGTTACCGCAAGTTCCGTAAAGCCTCGGCATTAAATGCCGGGGATATAAGGAACGCCAATGATAATTGGCTATTGTTCTAATCAAGATCGACTCTAAAACTTTGTAAAATATCAGCCTATGTTGTTCCGCCAAGGTTTTCTCTTTAAGCTTAAACCCAACGGCCGTCAAGCACGCCTGATGTCGCGCTTTGCCGGCTGCTGCCGCTTTGTATATAACAAGGGGTTAAGTTGGGCAAAAGAACAACATGAAAAGAAAACCGGCCAACACCCCTCCTACAAAAATCTTTCTGCTTTATTGCCTGATTGGAAAAAAGATCCTGAAACGCTTTGGTTGTCTGAGTGCTACTCTCAGTGCCTTCAGCAATCCATGAAAGATCTCGCCCGAGCGTATGCCAATTTCTTTTCGGGTCGAGCTGCATTTCCCGTATTTCACAGAAAGTTTGGATCATCAGACGGATTTCGTTATCCGCAGGGATTCAAAATCGATGAAACAGGTAAACAAATCTATTTGCCCGGTATCGGTTTTGTGAAGTACAGACGAAGCCGATATATCGAAGGGAAAGCAAAAAATATCACGGTGATGCGTAAAGCCGACGGATGGTATGTTTCCATTCAAACGGAGTACGAAAAAGAAATCCCCAAACATAACGGTGACGAAGTCGGGATGGACATGGGAGTGGTGTGGTTTTGTACGCTCTCTGACGGAACACAGATTGCCCCCTGCAATGCGTTGAAAAAGCACTTAAAGAAATTGGCGCAATTGCAAAGGGCATTATCGAGAAAGGAGAAATTCAGCAGCAATTGGAAAAAAGCCCAACAGGAAATCGCCAAACTCTATCAACGCATAGGAAACATTCGTCAGGACTTTATCAATAAGGTGGCGTTGGATCTGAGCAAAAAACACGCCGTGATCTATCGCGAGGACTT
>ENA-UEQB01000146-UEQB01000146.1-human-gut-metagenome-genome-assembly--contig:-NODE-146-length-64295-cov-11.225809_pt1 | contig 64295 bp, 51 predicted proteins | sample MGYA00242901_ERZ507918 | MGnify/ENA primary metagenome ERZ507918 (study PRJEB26167, sample SAMN06115405) | human gut metagenome | host: Homo sapiens | place: China:Sichuan | collected 2016-04-06... | reverse complement strand
TTTATGCAATATGCTATCCCCATTAAATTTGAAGGAGAAAGTTATCGGATGAGAAAGATGCGTCAGCGGATCGCTACAGGACAGGGGCATGAGGTCGAATTAGTCCGAGACATCACGCTCTAATTTCGAGGGGGCGTTAGCTGTACTACTTTTACACGCCTCGGAAAGAAGCTTGTACTACTTTCTGACGCCCTCCCCCCCCTGACACAATTTGAGCGAATTTAAAGAAAATGACGAAAAAAGAACGCAAAAAACGGTAGATGATGACAAATTTTCTATAGTTTGCTACAAAAGTCTTTGAAAATTAGTGTGATGAGGTCGGAAAAAGGGACTATTAAACTGAAGTATTAATTTTTTAATTGATCTCGATCTGCTTTGATTTTTATTTAATTGTTGATATTTTAAGTTTTATTGCACATAACTCGTTGGGAGGCTATCGAAATGAAGTGAATGAGTGACATTGAAAAAGTCATTCCTACGATGAATATCTTATTTTTTCTGAGAAAAAAAGAATAAGTAGAAAAAATGCCTTGCCAGCCCTTTTAATCTTGACTAATATCAATAAATAAAAGCCTCTTAACATAGGTTTAAATCAATAATCTTCAAACTGGCATCTCTGGCATTATCAGCGATCCGCCCGTTGGACGAATCACAAGGAGCTCCTTTATGAAGCACCATGAATCCAGTATTGAAATTGGCGCGATCAGCAACAAATCGAAGCTGATCCCTTTAATCCTCGGTCCCTTGGCGGCGTTGGTTTTTTATTTTGTACTGCCGGAGCAGTACATAACGTCCGCCGGAAACACCGAAGTCTTTTCGCATGCCGCGCGAGCGTGCGCCGCCATTGTCTTGTGGATGGCAATCTGGTGGTTTACGGAAGCTGTTCCCATCGCGGTAACTTCTCTTTTGCCTATTGTGCTTTTCCCTCTTTTTGAAGTAATGGGTTCTTCGGATACTTTAAAAGAGTATGCAAACGGCACGATTTTCCTCTTTTTAGGCGGTTTTTTAATTGCGGCCGGGATCGCTCGTTGGCATTTGGACCGTCGCATTGCGTTACTGACGATTCGAATTGTTGGAACTAAGCCGCAGCAGATTATTCTTGGCTTGTTGCTCTCCACTTCATTTATTTCCGCTTGGGTCAGCAACACGGCAACAGCGGCCATGATGGTGCCGATTGCATTGGCCGTGTTGAAAGTGGTTCGAACAACCCGAGGTGAAGCGGCTATTGATCGAGCGGAACATAATTTTGGCGTTTGCGTTTTATTGGCTGTAGCGTACGGTGCGAGTTTGGGCGGCGTCTTGACTTTGATTGGCACCCCGCCGAACGGGATCTTCGCCCGCTTTGTGGAACAAACTTACGGTGTCACAGTGAGTTTTATCGATTGGATGCTGATTGCTTTTCCGATCGTCCTTGTCATGATTGTGGTTACGCAACTCTTAATGACAAAGGTGCTCTTTCGAGATTTGATTGATGATTTGCCCGGTGGCAAGGATTGGGTAACGCATGAGTACTCTAAGTTAGGCCCTATGTCCCGAGGCGAAAAGATCGTTTTGACGGTTTTTGTCTCGGCTGCTCTTTTGTGGTGTTTTGGCCCCCTAATTCGAGGAATCGAAATTGCCGGTGCTTTGCCCTTTAAGCCTCTGTCGGATACGGTCATTGCGATGGCCGCGGGCATTATTCTTTTCATCATTCCGGTGGACTACAAGCGTGGCGTGCACGCACTGGACTGGTCAAGCGCAAGCGATACGGTTGCCTGGGACGTTTTGCTGTTGTTTGGTGGCGGTTTATCGATGGCCGCGGCTATCCAGAAGACAGGATTGGCTGACATCATTGGCGCTCAGGCCACGGTGCTTTCTTCAATGCCTGAAGTAGCGGCGATCAGCGGAGTGACTACGTTGACGGTTTTTGCCTCTGAATTTACGTCAAATACGGCACTGGCTGCGACAATGATGCCTTTGGTGTCCGCGGTGGCTGATTCCACCGGAATGCATCCCGAAGTCCTATTGGTCGCGACAACATTCGGCGCCTCTTTGGCTTTCATGATGCCGGTGGGGACGCCTCCTAATGCGATTATTTTCGGTACCGGACGTATCCGGATCGGTGAGATGATTCGCGCGGGTTTCTGGCTCAATGTGTGCGGCATTGTTGTCGTGACATTGATCTGTTCCGTTTTCAGTGTTGGAATGATTCCTTAGCGACGAAAAGGAAAGCTTCTGGAAACGAAAAAATAACTTTGCAATTATGGATACTATCTATTGATAGTATTCGATGGGGAGAGCACAACAATTGGATGTGCTCTCTTTTCTTTCAGGCTTTAAATCATGACTGAAAATACGAAAAAAACGATCAAAACCAAACGAGGTCCTTATCGCAGCCAATTGGTTGCCAGAGGCGATGTTTCTCACGCCCGGGTGACAGAAGAAGTGCAAGGGATTGTGACAGACGAAACCACTCAAGCGGCAGACCAAAAAGAGCTCGAAGCGTTAAGTACGATTCTCAACGGCGAGGCTCCCGCTGATCGCATTCGGCTTTTGCGCCTGCTGCTTCGGCAAGAGCGCTTGAATTATGCGGCCATCAGTTCCCGCGATGACAATCCTGATGATATTTTGGTTAAGGATTGGCGCTCCGGTGTCTATCCCTATAAGAATCGTTTGAATCGCAAAACGTACGAAAAAGAAAAATTTGCTCTGCAGGTTGAGCTCTTGAAGCTTCAGGCCTGGGTGAAGGAGACCGGCCAACGCGTGGTTATTCTTTTTGAGGGGCGTGATGCGGCCGGTAAAGGTGGAACCATCAAACGCTTTATGGAGCATATCAATCCCCGCGGAGCTCGTGTCGTTGCTTTGGAAAAGCCCAATGAACGGGAACTCGGACAGTGGTATTTCCAGCGCTATGTTGAACATCTGCCCACTCGTGGGGAAATGGTGCTCTTTGACCGCTCTTGGTACAACCGTGCGGGGGTTGAGCGTGTCATGGGATTCTGTACATCTCAACAATATGACCGCTTCATGGAAGAGTGCCCTGAATTTGAACGCAATTTGGTCCGCAACGGTATCTATGTCATCAAGTTCTGGTTCTCGGTGAGTCGCGATGAGCAAAAACGCCGCTTTAAAGAACGAAAGATTCACCCTTTAAAGCGCTGGAAACTCTCGCCGATTGATGTGGCATCTTTGTCGAAATGGGATGATTACACGCAAGCTAAGGAAATGATGTTCCTCAATACCGATACGGTGGAATGCCCTTGGATTGTGGTCAAGAGCGATGACAAAAAACGCGCTCGTTTAAATGCGATGCGATACGTCTTGCATCTGCTGCCTTACACAAACAAGAATGAAAACGCTATCGGTCCTGTGGATCCTTTGATTGTCGGACGCGCCAATATTGTATTTGAACAAGGCGAAGAGCCGACGATTAAGCCGGTTGTCAAAAAATAAGTCTTTATTTATTTTAGGTCTTAAGTCTTTTCACAGGTTTAAGACCGTTTTTGAATTTGAAAAGATTGTGTACATGGTATATAGTTCGATATCGAATTAACCAGGACGCTATGAAGAATTTTCTTCCAATCTATGCAAATGCGGCCAAGCTTCGCGCAATGGGTAATGCCTATATTGTGGAATCTCTTGAAAGAGCGGGATTAACCGCAGTTGTCCCCAGTCATGGTGACGTTATGAAGCTTCTATTCGAGAATGGGGCCTGCAATATGAGCGAGTTGGCTCGCCGAGTTGGTCGAACAAAATCCACGATGACGGTTTTAGTTAACAAATTAGAGAAAGAAGGGTATGTGCGAAAAATTTCAGATCCCGAGGACAGTCGTGGAGTTTTAGTTGAATTAACCTCCAAGGGGCAGGCGCTTGAGCCGATCTTTGAAGATATTTCGAATGGTTTGGAAGAGAAAATCGCGGCTAAACTGAACCCTAAGGAAATGCAAGTGCTTGATGATTTACTGAAAAAGTGTGTTGAATAATTTTTAGAGCTGCGGTTATCGCGACTGCAGCGTTTTTATTGTCTAAATAGTTCGATGTCGAAAAAAGCGTGTTCTGCCGATAATTCCGCTTGCGAAGGTTTTTTCGGCAGAATGAAAATGGAGATGTTTTATGGTCGATCGTGGTTTGGAGTGACGCTTGATGAGCTAATCGATCGAATTAACGACTATATGAAATGGTATCGTGAAAAACGATTAAAGCTCTCTCTGGGCGGTTTAAGTCCGATGGAGTTCTGACGGTATAATGGTATCACTTAAAAAGTCCAACTTTTTGTCCGCACCCCCTGATTTGTACTACTTCCTGACGCCTCCTAACAGCTGCTTGATGGAAACGGTAGTAACGGTGAACTAAAAGAATATTCCGCTAAGCTCTACGCCACTTATATGGATTATTCTGGAAGCTATTGGGATATTGCTACGCAATTCGGTTACTACGATCAGGAAATTCAAGGACTTGCCAACGACTACCTAACATCAATGAAAGCCTCTTATGATACGTACGGTTACGGTGTTTCTGCAGAGCTTGGTCACCACTTTAAGATTGAGGATCAGAAAGGTTCTTCTTGGTTTATTGAGCCTTCAACTGAAGTGTCTTATTTCTATGTGAATGGTAAAAAATACAAAACTTCAACCGATATTGAAGTAAGTCCAGAAGAAGCTGATTTTCTTACTGCTAGAGCTGGTGTGGCTTTCGGCAGAACCGTTCAATATGGAACTGGTCTGCAAAACTACTTCCAATTTGCACTCGATGCTGGAGTTTATTATGAATTCATGGGTGATCAAGACCTTGTCTTTACTGATGCAGGAAACAATCGTATGAAGGCAAAAGCAGCTGATATCGGAGGTTTAACTGCATATTACGGAGCAACAATGAGTTGGAAAGCAAGTGATAACATTCGCTTTTATGGTCATATTGCTCGTGAAAAAGGCGATCATTACACCCAGGACTATTCTGTCAGTCTAGGGATGAAGTATTCGTTCTGATAGAACCTTAAATAAAAACGGACAGTGTTTCAAATTCAACTGTCCGTTTTCTTTAAGAAGATAGCGATTATTGGTTCATTGCTTTTTTCTGATCGCCGGCTAAAACAACCGTGAGAGCATTGCGGTTAACCATCTTTCGGAAAGCCGCATTAACTTGCTCAAGCGTCATATTGCGAACATTTTCATCGCGCTTTTGCGCTTCGCTCCAGTCTTCGCCTTCATTCATCATGTTGACCCAGTGATAGGCAATCAGGTTATCCTGACTGCGGTTTACAGCACGGTACTCGATAAAGCCTTTTTTCGCTTCATCTAGTTCTTGCTGAGTGAAACCCTCTTTGAGCACTCGGTCAATTTCTTCATAAAGCGCGACTTCGGCCTTACGAAGATTTTGTGGGGCCAGAATAGCCTGCATATTCCAGCTTGCATCGTTGCCGAATGCCGGAATATTGACGCTGCTACCCACGCCGTAGCTTAAACCCTCTTTTTGACGCAGGCGCATCATTAAGCGGTTAGAAAGTCCAGTACTGCCGCCAAAAATCCAGTTTGCTAAAAGCATGGCATCAGTATCAGGCTCCGCTTTATTATGAGCAAAGTCAAAACGTGCAACTAAAGTAGCGTTTTCTTTATCGGGTGTATCGATAATGATGCGTGTAGCCGGTGTATCGAAGTGTTCACGAACGATTCTTTCGTAAGGTACTTGGGAAACTTTTTCTTTGAGTAATCCTTCAAGCTGATTGCGAACGCTTTCAGCATCAAAGTCACCCACTATAGAAATTTCGCCGCGAGCAGTGCCGTATTGTGTGTTATAGAAGTTTTTCACTTCATCAAGCGTCGTTTTTTCAATGGAAGCTTTAAGTTCTTTACTCGTTAGGCGATACCGTGGATCGTTCTTATCGTAGTGATTGAAGTGCTCTGTAATAGCATCACGAGCAAGCACACGCGGGTCATCCATTCTCGACTGTACGTCGTTAGCAAATTCGGCTTTTAGCTCCTCGAAGTCTTTTTCCGGCATAGCAGACTGAGTCCACAATTGCCCCATGAGTTTCAAGGCATCAGATAGATGTTCGCGCGTAGTCGTAAATTGACCGATGTCGCCTTCAACCTGAAGTTTCGTGAAGGCATCATTAATTTGCTCACGCGTCATTGTGGTCGTTCCACGTTCAAGCATCGCACTCATCAATGCGGCAATGGCGCGGGTATTGCTTCTGGATTCATAATTGCCGAAGCGGAACTGGGCACGCACCACAACCGTTTCACCGCGGGTCTTTTTAGGCAAAAGAGCGACATTCACGTCACCGATTGCAAAGCGCTCGGTTCTTGCATTGAGGTTAGCCGGACTCGAATCAAAGACCTCGGCTTGCTGACCCTCTTCTTTAAATTGATGCTTTGAGATCACTTCATCAAGTGTCGGAGCGGGCGACATTTGAGCGCGTTGAGGTTTCGCATCAGGAATAAAGGTCCCTACTACACGGTTATCACGTACAAAGTAGCGCTTCCAGGCGTCCATCACATCCAGAGCCTTCATTTCTTCCCAGCTGTCACGATGGATGAAGAATAAACGCCAGTCGCCCAAGGCAATGAAGTCAGAGATATCCACCCCGAACGTTTCAGGATCGGCAAAGGTTCTCTCATAGAGTGTTTTTTCTTCACGAGCCATGAGAGACAGCTCTTCGTCCTGAAGTGATTCTTTATCAAACGTCCCTTCAACGGTTTCAATTAAAACTTTCTTCGCTTTTTCAATATCTGCGTCTTTAGGCAGCATGGCTCCGAACATGGCTAAGCCCGGATCGTGCGCAGGCATGGGCCAGGCAAAGACCTGAGTAGCAAGACCCGTTTCAACGAGTGCCTTATGTAGTCTTCCGCGAGGCGTATCGCCTAAGACATCAGCGCCTAAATTAATCAGTTGAGCATCAGGATGCAGCGCTGCCGGAATGCGGTAGCCCACAGCGACCACTGTCATTTCCCCAGCTCTGCGGATTTCAAAGGTACGCGGGCCGTCAGCCACAGGCTCTTCGGTCCACTCATCCTGCAAAACTCGTGTGGGTTTCGGAATAGCACCGAAAATGCGTTCAATCTTCTTTAAGGTTTCTGCTTCGTCAAATTTGCCTGCCACCATCAGCACGGCATTATCTGGCTGGTAGTACTTACGATAGAAAGCCTGAAGATTTTCAATTTTGACGTGCTCAATGTCGCTTCGGGCACCGATTGTGCTGTTGCCGTAGTTGTGCCAGTCAAAAAGAACGGACTGCATGCGCTTAAGAAGGACACTTACGGGATTGTTTTCTCCCATTTCAAATTCATTTCGCACAACGGTCATCTCGGTATCGAGATCCTTTTGCGCAATGAAGGAATTTGTCATGGCGTCAGCGCTCCACCCCAGCGCCCAGTCAAGGTTATCGTCCACGGCATTAAAGGAGACGAAGTAGTTCGTGCGGTCAAGCCACGTGGAGCCGTTCATCTTAAAGCCGCGGCGCGTGAATTCCTTGGTGGGTTCGGGATAGTTTTTCGAACCTTTAAACATTAAGTGTTCCAGCAAGTGAGCCATCCCCGTCTCGCCGTATCCCTCGTGCCGTGAGCCGACCAAATAGGTCATATTAACCGTAATAGTCGGTTTGCTGGAATCAGGGAAAAGCAGCACTTTGAGGCCATTTGCCAAGCGGTACTCCGTCACCCCTTCGACCGTCACGATTTTTTGTGCATTTTGTATTTGTTCAACAGCCGTACTTGTTTCGTTCATAGGTGTTTTCGTATCCTTTTGCCAAAATGTATAACCCACGGCGCAAACGATAATGATGCCTGCTGCCGAGAGCCATTTCACTTTCTTATTCATTCTCAGTCATCCTTCGCTTCGTTTAGATTAAAAAGACGAATTGAGTTTAATTGATTTGAGCCACAATATTTGGAACTTATTGAAGAAAGTGTTTCCAAAGATTGCGATTTTACGCATACGGATCGCCTTTGCGCTATAGTGGCGCTGTTTTTGATCAGTATTTGGAAAAATCATTGTGAAGGCTTTCTTTGATCTACTGCCTGTCATCTGCTTTTTTGTGGCCTTTAAGTTAGCCGGTTCCTACACAGCAGAACTCACCCCCTATGTTCCGGTACCGACCGATCTGATTCCCATTGTGACGGCGACGGCTGTCATTATCGTTGCGAGCCTTATTCAAATGGGCGTCATTTTCATGAAAGGCGAAAAACCCTCGAAAATGACTGTTTTCTCTACAGTTTTAGTGGTGCTCTTCGGCGGCATGACGATTGCCTTTCAGGATCCTGCCTTCATTCAATGGAAACCCACGCTGCTTTATTGGCTTTTTGCGGCTATTTTAATTTTCGGCCGTATTGGGAAGAAGGATTACATCAAAACGGTTTTTTCGGGATTAACGCTGCCTGATTTTGCCTGGAGAAAGGTTGAAAACGGCTGTCTGGTTTTTCTGATTTTAATCGGCATTGTTAATCTTTTTGTGGCTTACACTTTCAGTATGGATATTTGGGTAGACTTCAAGCTCTTCGGGCTTTTGGGCCTGACACTTCTTTTTACAATTGGGCTCGGATTCTATGTCGCCAAATACGCTGAAGAAGCGCAAAATACGAAGAATGACATTTAATTACTCTATTAGTTATTGAGGATATTTATGCAACACAAAGCATTAGTCATCGGTTTGTCTTTGGCCTTAGCCTCTACGATGGCATTGGCGGCTCCTCAGGCTGTCACGGTCAACGGTAAGACGATCTCTGTTCAAGCTCAGGAAAAAATCATCAAGCAGATCGTCAAAAACGGTCAGAAGCGTACGCCTGAACTCGAAATGCAGGTTCGCAATCAGCTTATTCAAAAAGAAGTTTTGCTGCAGGAAGCTAACCGTCAGAAGTTGGCCAACCGTGCTGAAGTGCGTGATGCCATCAATAACGCCCGCGACAGCGTGTTAATCAATGCCCTGATCGCTGACTTCGCCAAGAAGAATCCTGTCAAGGATGCCGACGTGAAGAAGTTCTACGAAGAACAAAAGAAGGCCTACGGCGATAAGGAATATAAGGTGAGCGTCATTGCGGTGAGAACCGAAGCCGATGCAAAGAAAGTCACCGAAGCCCTAAAGGACGGCGACAAGTTTGCTGATGTCGCCAAGAAGTACTCCGTTGATCAAAGCACGAAGGATAAGGGCGGCAAGATCGACAACTGGACGTCTTCAGCCAACTTCCCGCAATTGGTGGGCTTAGCCATCCGTTCTTTGGATGACGGCGATTACACCGAAGTGCCGGTTCGTGCCAACGGCGGCTACTACATCATCAAGGTTGATGACTCCCGCAAGGCCGAGCTCTTCCCTGAATACAATAAGAGCAAAGACCATTACAAGAATATGTTGGTTCAAACGAAGGTTCAGCAAAACATTCAGGAACTCTTCCAAAAAGCCAACATCAAAGTCGGTAAGTAATTCTCTTCCCGACTCACGCAAAAGCCCCGAATTCGGGGCTTTTCGCTTATCAGGCCTTTTCTTTTTGCTGTCCTACACCCAAAGCTGTGAGAAGTGCCAAAGTTTGGAATGTCCCCACGAGGACAAGCGCAAGCGAAAAGAGGCCCGCATCAAGCAACGGCCCTACCACAAGAGGCGCCAACGTCTGCCCGACATCCATGCCGCAGTAGGTAAAACCATATACGCGTCCGAAGCTGTTCGTGCCCAAAAACTTCATACACGCCCCGCGGATTAAAAGGTCGCGCGATGGTGTAGCAAGCCCTACCCCAAAACCCATGATGCCCATAAGCGGCAAGACACTCTTGGGGCCCAGCCATTGAGAGGCAAGCAAAATCGCCATGACGGCTGAAACTGACATGGTTGCCGCAATAACGTAATCACTGCGCTTAATGGCTTTAGCAACATAAGCCCCTAAAAGAATGCCGATGATGGAGCCGATCATGTAACTGGTTAAGCCGCCCGTAGCCACTTCAAGTCCCACGTGATAAGTGGCTTCGAAAATGGACGGTGCAAAGTTTTGGAGAATTCCCAGCGCAAAAGAATTGCAGAAGAAAAACAAAAAGCAGAGCCAAACCGCCAGAAGCTTTAAAAAGCCGAAACCGATATCGGCTTTTCGGTCTGTTTTCTTCTCCTCGGCTGTGAGTCCCTTATCAAGTTTGAGGGCCTGATCAAATAAGCTGTTATGAAGCACTAAAGACAATAACACGAGCAAAGCCATGATGCCTGCCGTAGCCGCTGCCAAACGCCAGCTGCCCGTAAAGGTAGCCACGCCCACCATAAAGATGGGCGCCAAGGCCCAGCCGATGTTGCCCACAACCGTATGTATCGAAAAAGCAAAAGGAAGTCGATCCTGAGTGATACAGCGGTTCATAATCGAATAGTCCGTCGGATGAAAAACGCTGTTACCCAGTCCCGCACAGGCTGCAACCGGATAGAACCACCAATAGCTTTGCGCAGCGCTAAAGAGAAACCCTGCGATCATCAGTAAACTCACGCCGCCGTATAAACAGACCTTCGGTCCCAATTTATCAACGAGAAAGCCCGTTGTTGCCTGCCCAAGGGAACTTGTGATGAAAAAGATTGTCATGACCGCGCCCATTTGAGCAAATGAGGCGTCAAACTCGGGCATGATCCAAGGGAAAAGCGGCGGAATAATCAGATGAAAATAGTGAGACAAGCCGTGCGCAACACCCAACAAGGTGATAAGCACAATGTCCTGTTTACGCGTTGCATCCATAGTATTTGTCCGTCAGTTGGCTTTCCAAAGCAAAGTGGACACAGCCAAAATAATGAAAATGACAGCACTTGTTTTATTCAGGATAGTCTGAACTTTCGGACTGCGCAATCGGTCGGCTAAAGTTCCTGCGCACCAGGCGACCGTACAGAAGACAACAAGCGTACAAGCTAAAAAGGTCAGACCCATAATAAGCATCTGAACCATCACTTGAGTTTCAGTTGAACCTTCGATAATAAACTGCGGAAAGAACGCTAAAAAGAAGATCAGCACTTTGGGGTTGGTGATATTCATCAAAATACCGCGACGCCAGAGCTGAAAATTTGTGAGTTTCGGGTATTTTTTGCCGGATTCCCCGCCATCATCCCCGACCGGTGCTCTCCAGGCGCCCCAGGCTAAGTAAAGAAGATACGCGGCACCGGTAAGCTGCACAATCAGCAATAGTGTCGGAGAGGCAGCGACAACTGCAGCAACGCCGAAAGCTGCCATGAGTGTTTGAATCAAAACACCGACACACAATCCCAACGTGACAAAAATCCCGGCTTTTGCCCCATACATGGCTGACTGAAGCAAAACAAAGAGATTGTCAGGCCCCGGTGCCACTGCGAGTACCGCGGCTGCGATTGTAAAACTCACCCAAAGATCAAAAGGCATAATTTTCCTTTCAAAAGCAAAAAGGCCTTTGCCCCACAAAGAAGAGCAAAGGCCGACCATCAATTTATTCGGAAATTACCCGACAAATTTTCTGGCGTTTCTGAACATTCGCATCCAGGGGCTGAATTCACCCAGTGTATCCGGGGCCCAGCTCATCTGAACTGTGCGATGCGTACGTTCCGGGTGCGGCATCATGATGGTAAAGCGACCGTCAGGTGTCGTCACACCGGTGATTCCGTCAGGAGAGCCGTTCGGGTTGAAGGGATAGACTTCAGTCGGACGACCTGAGGAATCCACATAACGGGCCGCTAAAGTCGCGAGCTTGGCATCTTCGGCATTCAACCACTGTACGTGACCTTCACCGTGCGAGTTCACGATCGGCATCATGCTGCCCTGCATCCCGTCAAAGAAGATGGAGGGACTCTTCATGATCTCAACTTCAACCAAGCGGGCTTCGAATTGTTCGCTGATGTTGCGGACAAACTGCGGCCAGTGACTTGCTCCGGGAATAATGTTACGCAGATGACTCATCATCTGACAACCGTTGCAAATTCCTAAGGCAAATGTATCAGGACGGTTAAAGAACGCCGAGAACATATCGACCATCTTGGGGTTACGCAGAATTGTCGTGGCCCACCCGCCGCCGGCACCCAATACGTCACCGTAGGAGAAACCGCCACAGGCAGCAAGACCTGCGAAATCCTTAAGATCGCTTCTGCCCGTGAGTAAATCGGTCATATGCACGTCAACGGCTTCAAAGCCAGCGCGTGTAAAGGCAGCTGCCATTTCGGTCTGACTGTTCACACCCTGCTCGCGCAAAATCGCGATTCTCGGACGAACTCCCGTAGCGATGAAGGGCGCAGCCACATCTTCTTCGGTATCAAACGATGTGCGGACAAAGAGTCCCGTATCGTTTTCATCCGTGCAGCGGGCATATTCCTGATCAGCACAGGCGGGATTATCACGCATGCGGGCAATCTGCCAGGATACTTCCGTCCAGGCCTTTTGAAGTTCGCCTCGAGCTTCTGCATAAAGTTCACTGCCGTGGGCTTCAATGTGAAGCTTATCATCGGAGGTGACTTCGCCGATAAAGTGCGTGCAGTCGGTCAATCCGGCATCCTTGACAGCTGCGTGGATTTCTTCGACTCGGTCGGCTCTCACCTGAAGCACAGCACCCAACTCTTCGTTAAAGAGCACCGGAAGCACTTTTTCGGCCTGTGCCGATTGAGCCATAGATGTGATATCAATACGGGCACCGCAGTGACCGGCAAACATCATTTCAGCAACCGTTGCCAGCAAACCGCCGTCAGAGCGGTCATGGTAAGCCAAGACGCAGCCGGCAAGCGTCAGTTTTCTTACAAGCTTCACAAAAGCCTGAAGTTTTTCCGGTTGATCTAAATCCGGTGTGACGCAGCCGAATTGCTGGGTCACTTGAGAAAGAATGGAGCCCGCCATACGGTTTTGGCCGTGGCCTAAGTCAAAAGCGATTAAGACTGAAGGCGTCTTCGTGTTAAGTTCAGGGGTAAGCGACAGGCGAACATCACGCACCGGAGCTGCAGCCGAAACGATGAGAGAAACAGGAGAGGTAACCGTCTTCTTTTCGCCTTCATCGTCCCACGTGGTCTTCATCGAAAGGCTGTCCTTACCGACAGGAATAGCTAAGCCGATCTTTTGGCACAAGAGGCTTGCAGCCTTCACAGCATCATAGAGCTTGGCATCTTCACCCTTCGTGCCACAGGCAGCCATCCAGTTGGCAGAAAGCTTCACAAGTCCCAGTTCGATATCGGCGCTTGCAATATTGGTGATGGCTTCACCGATTGCCATACGGCTTGCAGCTGCTGCATCGGCAATAGCCAACGGGGTTCTTTCGCCCATACTCATCGCTTCACCGCGATGGCCTACGAAGCTGATGTTCGTTACTGCAGCGTCAGCCACCGGCACCTGCCAGGGGCCAACCATCTGATCACGATGCACAAGACCGCCCACCGTTCGGTCACCGATGGTGATTAAGAAGCTCTTCGAGCCCACGGTCGGATGACGCAAAACATCCTTCACGGCCTTAGCTAAGTCAATGCCCTTTGCATTAAAGGCGGGAAGCTTCTGTTCAGTATGTTCAACCGTGCGGTGCATGCGGGGTGCTTTTCCTAAAAGCACTTCCATCGGCATATCCACTGCAGGGCTTTCTTCTTTTTCGCGTGCAACAACGAGATTGTTGTCTTCGCTGATGGTGCCTAAAACGGCATAGGGGCAGCGTTCGCGTTTGCAGATGGCATCAAACTGTTCAAGCGATTGAGGAGCAATAGCGATTGAATATCTTTCCTGGCTTTCGTTGCACCAGATTTCAAGCGGGCTCATACCGCTTTCTTCAACCGGCACTTTAGTGAGATCAAGCTTGGCTCCGTGGCCTGAGAGATCAGCCAATTCAGGCATGGCGTTGGATAAGCCGCCTGCGCCCACATCATGAATGGCCAAAATCGGGTTATTTTCTCCGCTTGCCCAGCAGCGATCGATCACTTCCTGAGCTCGGCGTTCCATTTCAGGATTGCCGCGCTGAACGCTGTCAAAGTCAAGCGCTTCGGAGTTTGAGCCCGTCGTCATGGAGCTGGCAGCGCCGCCCCCCAAACCGATACGCATACCGGGGCCGCCCAAACTGATTAAGAGCGTTCCGGGAGGCAACGACGTTTTGTGCGTCTGATCATGGCGGATGTTGCCGATGCCGCCCGCCAGCATAATCGGCTTATGGTAGCCGTAGCGGGTGCCTGCCACGTTATTTTCAAACACACGGAAGTAACCCAAAACATTGGGGCGTCCGAATTCATTATTAAAAGCTGCAGCACCCAAAGGACCGTCAATCATGATGGAAAGCGCAGAGGCAATACGGTTGGGTTTGCCGTAAACCTTAGCGTCTTTCTTTTCGCTCACGGTCACGTCTTTATCGTTTTCCCAATCCTGATGAGCCTCAGGCAATTGCAGTGAAGAGACCGTGAAACCGCAAAGACCGGCCTTCGGACGAGCTCCGCGGCCCGTAGCGCCTTCATCACGGATTTCTCCGCCCGAGCCCGTTGAGGCTCCCGGGAAAGGCGAAATGGCCGTCGGGTGGTTGTGTGTTTCAACCTTAAAGACCGTGTGAGTTAATTCTTCGTCTTCGGTAAAAACTCGGCCAAATGCTTCACCCGGAGCCGTTCTCGGATAAAGACGCGGGACTTTCGCGCCTTCAAAAATAGCAGCGTTATCGGAATAAGCTACGATCGTTCCGTCCGGATGAGCCTTATGCGTTTCGCGAATCATTCCGAAGAGGGTCTTTTCCTCATCCTTGCCGTCAATCGTCCACTTCGCATTAAAGATCTTGTGGCGGCAGTGTTCGGAATTGGCCTGAGCGAACATCATCAGTTCGACATCGGTGGGATTACGCTTGGCTTTGGTGAAAGCATCAGTGAGGTAATCAATTTCATCTTCACTCATTGCCAGACCCATAGAGAGGTTGGCATCAGCCAAAGCTTGGCGGCCTTCTTTGAGCAGGTCCACTGTTACCATGGGTTTGCCGGGCAATTCCGTAAAGAGTGTTTCGGCTTTAACCTTTGCGTCAACAACGCTTTCTGTCATGCGGTCATGAAGAACGCCCGCTACTTGAGTAAAAACCGCTTGTTCGGGGACATTGCCGCCAAAATCAACACTATAGAGTGTTCCGCGTTCAATGCGAACGATGACGTCAAGGCCGCAGTTGTGAGCAATATCGGTTGCTTTACTGGCCCAGGGGCTGATAGTGCCCAATCTCGGAATAACCATGAAGGTCGCATCAGGCTCAACATCTTTAGTTTCAAAGCCATAATGCAAAAGCGCCTGCAAACGGGCGCTTTCATCTTCTGTGAGCGGTCTTTGGGCATGCACGAAATGCACGAAACGGGCAGAAATTCCCTGCGCTTGAGGCGCAACTTGACGAATTTGCTTTAAAAGGCGCGCAGCTCTGAAATCAGACAGTGCGCTTGTGGCCATTAAAGTAAACATCGAAGCGGTGTTAGACATGGCAGTTTTAGTCCCAAAAATGATCAAAATAGAAAAAACAACTTAATCAATTCATTATAAGTATCGAAGCTCCGAATTTGCCTGTTATGAACGTGAGTCTCTCATTTTTTTAACTTTAGGGAAAGCTAAATTGGCTGCTCTAAAATCATTTCCGTTTAAACGTCTGGAGTTTTAAGAGAAAAACCGACCTTATTCCATTAAAATGAACCCGTTTGAAGATTGGTGATTAAGGAGCGCTTTAAAACCATGTCTACTACGCTTTTAAGTTTAGAAGAATTGGGAGAATTGGAAACCCGTTTGAGCCACGTATTGCCTGAAGGCACGTTAATGGATCGCGCGGGTTTCGTGGCTGCCAACTGGATTGATGACCAGTGTGATGCTGCAAGCACAATTGTTATTTTGTGCGGTCAGGGCAATAACGGCGGCGACGGCTACACGGCTGCCCTGCACTTAAAGAGCCGCGGTCACAACGTCATTTGTGTGGCAATCGGCGGCAAAAAGCCCAAAACAGAAGATGCGCTCCGAGCCTATAACCGCTGGATTGAAAAAGGCGGTGAAGTGATCGATGATCCCTACATGGCCCCCAAGGCTGACGTGGTTGTGGATGCCATGCTGGGCGTCGGAATCACCAAAGCAATCTCGGGAGACTACATTGATGCAGCTCTTTGGTTTAACGAACGTCAGGCACTTCATATGGCAATTGATGTGCCGACGGGCATTGATGCAGAAAAAGGCAATTGGGTGGGCGGCATCAAAGGCTGCGTAGCCGATATGACTCTTAACCTCATCAGTGCCAAAGCCGGATGCTTCATGAATGACGGCAAGGACGCTAGCGGCATGGTGACCTTGTCCGAATTGGATGTCTCCGTTCCCCTATCGTCTTTGAGTCTGATTGATACGGACGACTTTAAGCACATTCTTGAACTACGTAAGTACTATTCCCACAAGGGTACGTACGGACATTGCCTTGTGATCGGCGGCGATAAAGGTAAGGTCGGAGCAGCGCTTCTTGCTGCGCGCGCTGCACTCAGGTTGGGTGCCGGCAGCGTAACCGTTGAATTGATGGCGCCGAACGCTCCCCTTTACGATCCGCAGCAGCCTGAATTAATGATTACTGATGAACCGGTGGATTTCAGCGGTGTTGACGTTGTTGTGATCGGCTGCGGCATGGGTTTCAGCGAAAAAGCCAAAGCACGCCTTTTGGCTGCCATCCGCTCGGATATTCCCCTCATTATTGATGCCGATGCGCTCACGATGATCTCTCGGGATCAGTCCATGGAAGATGAAGTGCTTGCGAGAAAAGCCCACACGGTGATTACTCCGCATCCGGGTGAAGCAGCCCGCATGCTTCATCGTGATGTCAAGAGCATTCAGGAAGACCGTGTCACCAGCGCAAGAGAGCTTTCTCTGCAAACGGGTGCGATTACGGTTCTTAAAGGCACCGGTACGGTCGTCACATTAAGAAGCTCTCGCTCCTGGATTAATCCGACGGGTAACGCTTGCCTGGCTACTGCCGGTTCGGGCGACGTTTTAGCCGGTATGATCGGCGCTTTCTTTGCTCAGAAATTTGATATCGTGAGCGCAACGCTTGGAGCTGTCTGGCTTCACGGTGAAGCGGTTCGAGCCAGAAACACCGGCATTGTGGCAATGGATATTTGTGAAAGAGCGGCTCGTGCCCTTGAAATTCTTCGTTGGGGCGGCAATCCCGATGATCTCGTCGATCCCTATGACGAAAGTGAATTCGTTTTGGATGAAGACGGTCCTGGTGAAGCCATTGCCCGAACTATGGGAAGCGAAGAATCCTAAAGATCTCTGCCGTTAATTTAAAGCCCGAGGTTTTTTTCTGAACCCCGGGCTTTTTTGAAGGTAAAAAAAGGGACCCAATTGATGGATCCCCTTTTCTCAAAGTTATTGAGCGTCGTCTTCACTCGGCTGATAGCCGGGCTTGTACTCATCCTTTAAGATCTGCGTACCGAACTTTTGTTCAAGTCCGCTGATAAAGGCGGCTTGTTCCGGGTTGCTGTAAAGCTGTGCCAGTTCTGCCTTGCGCATTGCAAGCTGCTCCGGAGTAGCCTGAACTTTCTTAGCAGCCTGAACTTCGATGACAACATAGCTGCCGTCAGGCGTTTGCACACCGGTATAGACCGGAAGCTTAGCGCCGTCAGGGCGAAGCGCTGCAGTCACGACTTCGTAGGCGTAGCTGCCCGGACGTTCACGGGAGACTTGAGCCTTAGCACCGAACTTTTGTGTGATCTTTTCCTTGGCGGAGAGCTTAGCGATCGCATCTACCCCTTGAGCCTTGGCGGCTTCGATGGCCTTTTGATTCTTAAGGTGGTCGATGATGTCGCCCTTCACTTCATCAAAAGTCTTGACGCTTTGACGATGATGCTCTGTAACGCGCGCAGCAAGCAGCGTGTTGGAGGCAACTTCAATAGCGTTGGAATTGCGCTTATCTTCCAAAACATCAAAACTGTAAAGTGCTTCAACCACATTCGGATTGATGACTGCATCCTGATGCTCACGCGTAATGGCCTTGGCTGTCTGAATCTTCAATCCGAAGCGTTCAGCAACGGGCTGCAAAGATTCGCTTTGCTCATAAACCATGTTTGAGAAAGTTTCTGCGTCTTCAGCAAAGGCACGGATGGCGGCCTGCTGCTGATACAGAGAAACAATTTCACTGCGCACATCGGCTAAAGCTTTAGCCTGAGCAGGTTTGACGTCTTTAATCTGAATGATGTGATAGCCGAATTGCGTTTTAACCGGAGCAATCAAGTCACCTTTTTTACCGGAGAAAACCGCATTGTCAAATTCAGGCACCATCATGCCCTTTTGGAAAAAGCCCAAGTCCCCGCCCTGACGAGCACTGCTCGGGTCTGCAGAGTGAGCTTTAGCCAATTGTGCGAATTTGGACGGATCGGCCTGAAGCTGCTTATAGAGCTCATCGGCTTCTTTCTTAGCATCAGCATCGGATTTTTCTGCATTGACAGCAATCAGGATGTGGCTTGCACGGCGTTCTTCGGGAACGGAGAAGCGCTGCAGATTTTGTTCATAGAAGGTCTTGATGTCCTCTTCACTGGGTTGAATATTTTTATAGTTTTCAGGAGACAGGACCACATATTCGATATCCACGCTTTCAGGAACAGCGAATTGTGACTTATTCGTGTCGTAGAAACCCTGAGCATCGGCATCGGTCACCTTCACATTCTTTAAGAAGGCATCAGGCTTAATCTCAAAAGTGCGGATCGTGCGCTCTTCGGTCAAGAGATCATGAATGCGTTGAGCGACGGTGTTGCTCGCAATCGTGCTTTGAGAGACAGCGGCCATAAGCATCTGACGGGTCAAATCACGGCGAAGTTCAAGGACAAACTGTTCGTCAGACTTACCCATGCTGTTTAAGAATTGCTGATAGGCTTCAGTCGAGAACTTACCGTCACGCTGGAATGCGGGAGCTTGCTTCACTAAATTAATAGCATCGGCTTCACCGACATTCATGTATTCGGTAGCAATTTCCAAAGCCACGGCACGGTCACTGATCAAAGAAGCCAAAATGGAAGCTCTGGCTTCAGCCGTATCGAGCATATTGGCCTTGAAGTTTTGGCCCATCTGACGGCGGAAGTTTTCCAAATATTGGCGTTTAGCCGTATCAAAATCCTGAAGAGTAATCGAAGTTTCACCGACCGTAGCCAAATCATTTTCTGAATCGGACATCCGGTTATAACTGTAGATACCCGTGACAACGAACGAGGGAATGATGAAGATCATGGCGATGAACATCATCCAACGCTTGTGTGTACGAAAAGCCTGAAGCATTTCTAGATCCCTAAATAAAATAAAAATCAGTGTTTGCGAAATCTGATCCGCAAAAATGACGTTATTTTAACAAGTACTAGGAATCATCGCCTGCAAAAAGGGCAAAGAGACACGAAACTTTACGAAATTTGGGGGATTTTCCTGAAGAAGAAAAGCTGGCGGAGTGGACGGGACTCGAACCCGCGACCCTCGGCGTGACAGGCCGATATTCTAACCAACTGAACTACCACTCCGGCAGATTTGCAATTGTCTGAAACTGTGGTGGGTGCTAAGAGGTTCGAACTCCTGACCTACGCCTTGTAAGGGCGCCGCTCTACCAGCTGAGCTAAGCACCCACAGCCATCAAACAGAAGCACGCATATTACACTACAAATGCGCTGAATTCAAGGGTTTTAGAAAAGTTTTTTCTTTTTACAAAAAGGGGAGGTCTGTTTCCCTCCCCTATCACCATGATTATTAAGAAGCGGCCGACCCTGTTTGGTTACCCAGAATCGGATGGGCAATCACATCGGTTTTCACTTCGCTTGTCATTTCCTCAAAGCGCTTCATCGGATTTTTGACCAAAGCGATGGGCAAGATCTCATCGATCCACTTCACGGGAATGATTTCCAAGCCGCTCTTGACGTTTTCAGGAATTTCCTGCAGATCCTTCACGTTATCCTTCGGGATTAAAACCGTCTTAATGCCGGCTCGGAGGGCTGCCAGAAGTTTTTCCTTAAGACCGCCGATTTCCAGAATTTCGCCGTGAAGCGTGATTTCACCCGTCATCGCAACGTCAGCTCTCACAGGAATCTTCGTTAAGGCAGAAACCATGGCCGTCGTGATAGCGCCGCCTGCGCTGGGCCCGTCTTTTGGCGTAGCACCTTCCGGGAAGTGCAGGTGCCAATCGGTCTTACCGAAAATATCCGGATCAAGCCCCAGGCTTTCTGCGCGAGCGCGCACCACACTGCGTGCGGCTTCAACAGATTCTTTCATCACGTCGCCCAAACTGCCCGTTCTCTGCACCTGGCCCTTACCCGGGAAAACAGCCGCTTCGATCTGAAGGAGGTCGCCTCCGACCTCTGTCCATGCCAAACCGTTTACCTGACCGATTTGCGGTTCTTTTTGAGCCAGACCGATGCTGTAGCGTTTAACGCCTAAGTAATCACCGATATTGGCTGAGTTCACAACCACCGTATCAATGGTCTTTTTCTTGGCACTGCGCTTCTTAGGCTGCGAGCCTTGAGCAATCAGGGCATTTTTCACAGTCTTTCTGCAGATCTTGCTGATTTCGCGTTCCAAGCCGCGTACACCGGCTTCACGGGTGTAGTAGCGGATAATATCGAGGATCGCTTCATCTTCGATCGTAAGCTCCTTGTCTTTCAGACCGTTGAGCTTCATCTGCTTAGGAATCAGATGGCGCTTGGCAATATTAAGTTTTTCATCTTCGGTATAACCCGAGAGGAAAATCACTTCCATACGGTCCAAAAGTGCCTGCGGAATGTTAAGCGAATTGCTCGTTGCCACAAACATCACGTCAGAGAGGTCATAGTCGACTTCAACATAGTGATCCTGGAACGTGCTGTTTTGTTCCGGATCGAGCACTTCCAAAAGAGCGCTCGCCGGATCGCCGCGGCTGTCCATGCCCATTTTGTCCACTTCGTCCAAAAGGAACAAAGGATTGCGGACACCGGCCTTGGTGATGCTTTGAATAATTTTGCCCGGCATTGAACCGATGTAGGTTCTTCTGTGACCGCGGATTTCAGCTTCATCACGCACGCCGCCCAAAGCCATACGGACAAATTTACGATTGGTTGCTCTGGCGATGGACTGACCTAAGCTCGTCTTACCGACGCCCGGCGCTCCCACCAGGCACAAAATCGGAGCTTTGACCTTGTCGACACGCGATTGAACAGCAAGGTATTCGAGAATACGCTCTTTGACTTTTTCAAGGCCATAGTGATCGGCTTCAAGGATGTCGCTTGCCTCCTTCAAGTTCTTGCTCACACGGCTCTTCTTTGTCCAAGGCAGGGCCAAAAGCGTATCAAGATAACCTCTTACCACTGTGGCTTCAGCAGACATAGCAGGCATCATGCGAAGTTTTTTGAGTTCCCCTTCGCACTTTTCCCGAGCTTCATCGCTCATGCCGCTCTTAGCGATCTTCTCGGCGTACTGATCGATATCGACCATGTCGTCTTCGCCACGGCCCAATTCTTTTTGAATCGCCTTCATCTGTTCGTTGAGATAGTACTCACGCTGATTGCGATCCATTTGGCGCTTGACCTGGCGCTGAATCTTTTCTTCAATCTGCACTTTGTCGATGAGCTCACTGACTCTTGCCAAAACCTTTTCCACACGATGAATCAGATCAGGCTCTTCAAGCAGTTCCTGACGCTGCTGAGCAGAAATATCCAGATAGTGGCTAGCAAGATCAAGGGTTTCTTCGAGGGTATTTTTGTTTTTCAATAACCCGATCAAGTCCTTCGGCAAGGCGGAATTCACTTGTGTGAAATTATTAAAGGCCGTCATCAGGGCCTTAAGCCAAGCTTCTTCTTCCAAAGGCTGATTCGGACGGATCGTTACCATCGGATGAACCATGGCGCTGATATAAGCGTGCGTAAAATCGAGCCATTCGGTCTTGACGCGATACAAAGCGTTAATTAAAAGTTTGACCGAGCCGTCCTGCAGCGTGATTCGCTGCAAAACACGTGCGACTACACCCACCTCATAGAGATCGTCTGCTTTCGGTTCGTTAACATCAGGTTTTTTCTGAGTCAAAATCACAATCTCATCGCCGTCACCCATGGCTTGGATTGCCGCAAGACTCATTGCACGGCCTGCATAGACAGGCTGAATGCATCCCGGGAAAATCACCATGTCGCGAAGGGGCAGAACAGGCAAAACAGCTTGTTTCTTTGTAGATTTCGTTGTCATCGATTTTTTTACCATAGAGACCATTACAGGGCGTATATGGGGACGAAATTTAAAATTTCAACCCGTAACACCCTGTCTAACTTTTCTTGAAAGACAGACTATCAGTTTTAAGAATGTTTGAGAGGGCGAGAAGACAAACAGATACAAAAAAGATCGCTTTAAGCAAATTTCTCTTCGAGCTGATAGGAAACCGTAATCTGACCTTTTTTGAACTTAATCTTTGTAATCCTTACTCGTCCGATTTCAGAAGTATTCTGAACATGAGTGCCTCCGCAGGGATAAGCCGGCAAATTTCCCCAGGCCACCGTTCTGAAGCCTTCGGCATTTTCTGTAATTTTGCGCTCCAGGCTCTGATCAACCAATTGATTCACGTGCTTTTCAAATTCGCCTGACTCAATCAGCTCAGAAAGTAACTCAGGATGCTCAGGCTTAAACATCACCCGGGCTTCACCCGGAAAGTGATTGCCGCCCACGGCATGCCAGCCCAGCTGATCACCAACAAGGCCGACCAGGTGCCCGGCTGAATGCAAACGGCTGTGCAGACGTCGTTTGTCTTCATTTACGCACAAAACGGCTTCACCACTCAGCGGTTGCTCTGTCAGATGCACTATCTCATCTTCAATATGAATCACCTTTCTGACAGCGATACCATTAATGGTTCCGACATCAGAGGGCTGACCGCCGCCCTGCGGATGAAAAAGCGTCCGGTCTAAAACGACGGCCCACAAACCGTCGTCCATCGGCTGGCACGACAGAACCCTTGCCGATGCTGTCGTGGAATCGCTCTCAAAATAAAGCGCTTGGGTCATTTGCGGATATAGGTGGGTTGCTTGGAGTCGTTAATGACGTGTTCATCAACCACGACTTCCGTCACATCGCCCAAACTCGGCACTTCGTACATCACGTCTGTTAAAACATTTTCCACAATGCTTCTCAAACCGCGAGCGCCGGTTTTTCTCTTCAAAGCCTTTTTGGCAATAGCTTCAAGTGCTGCCTCAGTAACCGTGAGCTTCACGCCTTCCATCGCAAACAAGGCTTCGTATTGTTTGATTAAAGCGTTCTTGGGTTTTACCAAAATGCTCACCAAAGCTTCTTCGGTTAATTCTTCCAAAGAGGCAATCACAGGCAGACGGCCGACGAGTTCAGGAATTAATCCGTACTTCACCAAGTCAGAGGGCTCAACCTGAGAGAAAAGCTCAGAGAGCGACTTCTCGTTTTTGCTCTTTAACTCAGCTGCGAAACCGATACCGGTGCGCTCTCCGCGACGCTGAATAATTTTTTCCAGACCGTCAAAAGCACCGCCGCAGATGAAGAGGATATTGGTGGTGTCAACTGTCACCATGGCCTTGCCGGGATTTTTGCGTCCGCCTTGTTGGGGCAAGTTGGCCTGAGTGCCTTCAATTAACTTTAAGAGCGCCTGCTGAACACCTTCTCCTGAAACATCTCGCGTAATGGAGGGGTTTTCGCTTTTTCTCGCGATCTTATCCAATTCGTCGAGATAAATAATGCCTCGCTGAGCGCGCTCAATATCGCCGTCGGCAGCCTGCAAAAGCTTCAGAACAACATTTTCAACGTCTTCACCGACGTAGCCCGCTTCAGTGAGCGTGGTGGCATCTGCGATAGCAAAGGGAACGTCAAGCATGCGCGCAAGCGTTTGCGCAAAAAGCGTTTTACCGGATCCCGTCGGACCGATAAGCAGAATATTGCTCTTAGACAATTCAACGTCGGAAGACTGATCGGCCAGATACTTCAGACGCTTATAGTGGTTATAAACCGCTACGGACAAAATACGCTTGGCCCGATCCTGGCCGATTACATATTGATCCAAACGGTTAAAAATTTCCTGAGGTTTGGGCAGGGGCTTATCGAGGAATGATTCCTTTTTCTCACCGCCTTCAGCCTTTGCTTCGGGCGCATCCCCTACCATAGATTCCAAAGCCATACGTGCACAATCGGAGCAAATGCTCACGCCGTTGGCGGTCACCATATGTTCGACTTCGCTTTCAGCCCGTCCGCAGAAAGCACAACGTTTTTGTTTATCAGACATTGAAATCCTTAATTAAGAAGAAAGGGAGGTCTGCGCCTCCCCTGTTGATAAAGACTTTTTAAGCTTTACTTCAACATTTGTCCGCGCTTAACATAAATCTCGTCGATTATGCCATATTGCTTGGCCTGAATCGGGTTCATGTAGTTATCGCGGTCGGTATCTCGCGCAATTGTTTCAATCGCCTGTCCCGTGCGCTCTGCCAAAATGGTATTGAGCGTAAGTTTCAAATCCAAAATTTCTTTGGCCTGAATTTCAATATCGCTCGCCATGCCCTGAGAGCCGCCCGAGGGTTGGTGAATCATGATACGGGAGTTAGGCAAAGCAAAGCGCTTACCCTTAGCACCGGCAGCCAAAAGGAAGGCACCCATGCTGGCAGCCATACCGACGCAGATTGTGCTGACATCGGGTTTGATGAACTGCATCGTATCGTAGATACCCATACCGGCGTAAACACTGCCGCCGGGGCTGTTGATGTAAAGCGAAATATCCTTATCCGGATCTTCACTTTCAAGGAACAGCAACTGGGCGATGACCAAATTGGCACTTTCCGTTGTCACCGGACCGGTGAGAAAAACCACACGGTCGCGAAGCAGTCTGGAGAAGATGTCAAAAGCACGCTCACCTCGTCCGCTTTGTTCAACAACAGTCGGGACAAGATTCATATCAGCATAAGTCATCGCCATTGCAATTTTCCTTCAATTCGGGAATTAAAGACCACCCATCAACTTGTCGAATTCGACTTTTTCTTCCGTGGTCTTAGCCTTGCTCAAAGCCCATTCCGTAATCTTGTTTTCGAGAACGTAAGCTTGAGCGTCATTCATGCGGCGAGCGTCCCCCATGAACCACTTCTTGACTTCTTCCGGATCCTCGTAGCTGGCAGCCAAGTCAGCCACGTGAGCTTCCACTTCTTCCTTGGTCGGGGTGAGCTTTTCTTTTTCAACCAAAGCGTTCACCAACAAACCGAGACGCACGCGGCGTTCAGCCTGTTCCTTGAACATTTCAACGGGGATCTTGTGCTGCTTCGGATCCATGCCGCGAGCAGACATGTTTTGCTCAAAGCCGCGAGCCAAAGCCTGTTGTTCTTCAGAAACCAAAGCCTTCGGCAGATCGAAGTGGCAGGCATCGTTCAAAGCGTTCATCACGCCGTCCTTGGTTTGCTGCGTGATGCGGGCCTTCACTTCACGCTTCAAGTTGGCAGCGATTTCTTCACGCATCTTGGCCACACCGTCATTGATGCCGAGCTTCTTAGCGAATTCGTCATCGATTTCGGGCAGCTTAGCGACTTCAACCTTCGTGAGTTCGACTTCGAATTCAACGGTCTTGCCGGCAAGCTTTTCAACGTAGTCGGCAGGGAACGTCATTTCAAACGTCTTCTTTTCACCGGTCTTCATGCCCATGACACCCTTTTCAAAGTCAGGGAGCATTTGGCCTGCGCCGATCACGAAAGCAAAACCGTTGGCCGTGCCGCCTTCAAAAGGCGTACCGTCCAACTTACCGACGAAATTAATCGTCACGCGCTTGTCTTCAGCAGCTTCACCGTTTTCTTCGGCTTCGTAGACAGCACGCTGCTTGCGCATGATTTCAAGCGTCTTTTCGACTTCAGTGTCGGTAACGTCACAAACAAAGCGCTTTAATTCGACATCCTTCAAATCGGGCACTTCCACTTCAGGGAAGACTTCAACAGTAGCCGTAAATTGAGGATCGGCATCATCCTTGATTTCGCCCTTGGGAGCGATTTCAGGAGCACCGGCAACCTTCAGGCCTGCTTCTTCAACGGCCTTTTCATAGGCTTGACCGATCAGGTGGTTCATAGCGTCCATGTAGGCTTGAGCACCGTACATTTCACGGACCATTTTCATCGGAACCTTGCCCGGACGGAAGCCGTGAGCCTTAGCGGTCTTAGCGCGGCGCTTCAGGATAGTTTCCGTATCAGCCTTCAATTGTTCGGCAGAAATCGTCAGGTCAAGGGTACGTTCCAAAGAACTCTTAGTGGTTTCTTTTTCAGTCATTTTCTACTATTAATAAAGTGTCCGAAATGATCGGTCATTCCGAACGGTTCAATTGTGAGGGATTAACTCCCCGCCCAATATAAAAATGTAATCGGTGCAAAAAGTCACTTTTCGCACAAAAACGCTTGATTATAGCCATTGCGAAGCCAAAATTGTGATTTCACGCAAATAATTGCAACTTGCATCAAGGCTAGTACAAGCATTTCGAACAATCAAAATATTAAAGGGTTACTTAAGAATGTTTTGTAACCCTTTAATTTTAAAGTTAAAGTCTGTTGATCAGAATTTGTCTAGCAACATCGCCCGTGACATTTTTGGCTTCACCGAAGTGAACGCCTCTTCGGTTAAAGCGGGAAGCGATTTCTTCTACAACCTCCATACCGATCTTTTTTTGAGACAATCGAGTAGCCAATCCCAGAGAGCTGAAGAAGCTTTCGATGCGACGGATCACTTCGTCGATCTTCTCATCATCGCTTCCTTCAGTAATACCGAGTACGCGAGAACCGAACTGAAGAATTTTTGCCTTCTTTTGTTCACGCAACACTTGAAGTGTTCCGGGATAAACGATAGCCAGAGATTCACCATGGGTTACTCCGCAGAGGGCGGTCAGCTCGTGACCGATCTGGTGAGTGCTCCAGTCTTGGGTAATGCCCATTCTGATGAAGTTATTCAAAGCCATCGTAGCGCTGAACATATAGTCACACATCAGATCATAGTTATGCTGGTCTTTTAAAATGAGCGGAGCTATTTCCATAGCGGTGGCGATGACGCCTTCAGCCCATCTGTCCAACACCCTGTTTTGCCCCGGTGTGGTCATGTATTGCTCAAAGCAATGCACTACGATATCAGCGAGACTGCAGGCAATCTGATGTTTCGGCAAAGAGTAGGTACTTTCAGGATCCAAAATGGAAAATGTCGGATAGTCACCGCGGAAAGCAAACTTTTCTTTGGTTTCGTGGCAGGAAATCACCGCGCCGTTATTCATTTCGGAGCCCGTTGCAGGCAGCGTCATGACGCTTGCAAAAGGAATCTGTTTTGTAGCCGTCCCCTCTTTGACGATTTCCCAGGGATCTTTCTGAGGCTCGGCAATACCGGCTGCAATTAATTTAGTACCGTCCAAAACAGAACCGCCGCCAACGGCCAAAATCAAATCAACTTTTTCTTCTAACCCGACCTTAACAGCGTTTCTAAGCGTTTCGACAGCAGGATTGGGTTCAATGCCCCAAAATTCCACTACCGTGTGTTCTTTAAGTGCCTCTTTAACTTGGTCATAGACGCCGTTTCTTTTTACACTGCCGCCGCCGAACGTAATCAATACCTTCTGATCTATTGGAATTAAGTTCTTGAGTTGGGCGATCTGACCGCGACCGAAAACGAGCTTCGTTGTATTCTGGAAAACGAAATTAAACATTGTAGAGGTTCCTTATTAAAGGTTTTTCTTCATTCTACATTGTGCGTTAAGTATTTCCTTACGAGAGGTACTGAAAAATTTTTTCATGTACAATCCATAACCCGTGTGCGGGGATGGCGAAATTGGTAGACGCACCAGGTTTAGGTCCTGACGCCGACTAAAAGGCGTGTCGGTTCGAGTCCGATTCCCCGCACCATCTTTCAGATCTTCCTTTCCCCATTCCTAAAACTATATTCAATTAACCAAATCTGATTCGGGAAATAAGTTTTGGTTATATCGATTGTCCTTTCTTCTAAAGAGGTTCAACTTCAAAAATGGAGTTGTATGACCAACCTTTCGTTAGGAGATAGGAATGAAGAAAACATTTGTTGCAATGGCCCTTTGTTCAATGTTTGCTGCTTCGGCTTTTGCGGCAGAATTGCCCGGAGTCAAAATCTTGGCTACAGGCGGCACAATTGCCGGCACCGCAGCTTCCTCTACGCAAATGACGGGCTATAAAGCCGGTGATTTAGCTATTCAAACATTGATTGACGCTGTTCCCGCTATTAAAGAAATTGCGAACGTATCCGGCGAGCAAATTGTTAATATCGGTTCTGAAAACATGACCGATGATGTTTTGCTCACTTTAGCCAAACGCTGCAACGAACTGCTCAAACAAAAAGACGTTAAGGGTATCGTGATTACTCACGGGACCGATACGCTTGAAGAAACAGCTTATTTCCTTAATTTAACAGTTAGAAGCGAAAAACCGGTTGTGTTGGTTGGTGCCATGCGTCCTGCAACAGCTATTTCTGCTGACGGTCCGGTAAATCTCTTAAACGCCGTCAAAGTCGCCACCTCTGATGATGCTAAGGGTAAAGGCGTTTTAGTCGCGATGAACGATGAAATTAACGGCGCCCGCGATGTCACGAAGACTAACACAACGACTGTGTCGACCTTTAAGGCTCCTGAGCTCGGCTACTTGGGCTACATTGCCGACGGCAAACCCCAGTTCTTTAAAGAAAGTCTGAAGCTTCACACCTATAAGTCACAGTTTGACGTTTCCAAGATCAAGGAATTGCCCCGTGTGGATATTGTTTACTCACACGTCAATGATGACCGCGGATTGGTTGACGCTGCCGTGAAGCTTGGCGCCAAGGGCATCATTCATGCCGGCACCGGTAACGGTTCCATCCATAAGAATACGACCCCCGGCTTAGCTGAAGCTGTCAAGAAAGGTGTCGTGGTCGTTCGCTCTGCCCGAGTCGGCAATGGTGTGACAACCAAGAGCCTGCAGGAATGGAGCGACATGGGATTCTTGGAATCTAATACGCTTAACCCGCAAAAAGCCCGTATTTTGCTGCAGTTGGCTTTAACACAAACGAAAGATCCGAAGGAAATTCAAAAGATTTTTGATACCTACTAATTTTTTCTGATCTGACAATTTTGGCCTCGAAACGCTCGGGGCCAATTTTTCAGGACTAACTATTCCTTTTTAGACTATTAAATAGTTCTTATATTCCATTCGGTTTATTAATAAAGACTTCCAGCCTGATAATTAGAGAAATTGTTTAACTCCGGGAGTGACTTATGAGATTAGAAAAAGACTCACTTGGTGAAATGCCGGTGCCTGATGAAGCCTATTACGGCATCCAGACCGTACGCTGCAAGCACAATCACGCTGTCACGGATCACACCTTTAACGAATTACCGGAAGTGATTCGAGCTTTAGCTGAAATTAAAAAAGCCTGCGCAATGACTAATGCTCAGATCGGGGCATTAGAAAAGCATAAAGCAGACGCTATCGTTCAGGCTTGCGACGAAGTCATTGCAGGTCATTTTGCCGATCAATTCCCGATCAATATTTGGCGCTCCCACGGTACAGGCGCCAACATGAATATGAACGAAGTGTTGGCCAATCGAGCTAACGAAATTCTCACCGGTCACAAAGGTTATGACACCGTTCACCCGAATACTCACGTCAACATGTGTCAATCGTCCAATGACGTGTACCCGACAGTACAGTTTATTGTTTTATATCGTCTGATCGGAGAAGCGCTTGAGAGCACAAAGGCATTGGAAAAAGCCTTGGGAGAAAAAGCGCTTGAATTTAAAGATGTCGTTCGAATCGCCAGAACCTGTCTTCAGGATGCTGTGCCCAATACTTTCGGTCAGGTTTTCGGCGGCTGGCAACACATGATTTACCGCTGTCGTAAAAAGCTGGAAATTTACCGTGAGGATTTTAAAGAGGTTGTCCTCGGAGCAACCGCAGTGGGGACCGGCATGGGGCAGCAGCCCGGTTATGCCGATCACATTATGGAAAATCTTTCCAAAGTGGTGGGCTTTGAGGTTCATTGGCCCCGTTGGGACGAAGAAGTCATTAAAGACAGTGCCGCTTTTGATGGCATGCAAAACTGCGACCACAGCATGATTCTCGGCGGTTATCTGAGGGCTTTAACTTTTGCTGCCGCAAGAATTTGTGCCGATTTATGTATTTTATCGTCCGGTAAGAGAAGCGGCTTTTGTGAATTGATTCTGCCTGATTACTCCCCTTCTGAGCAGACAACTTACCTTAGCTATCCCTACGTTGCTGAAATGATCTTTCAGATTATGCAGCAGTCTGTCATCGCCGATCATGCTGCTGCATTAACCGTCAATGAAAATGACAGCGATGAAGCTATTACTGACAGCGCGAGCTTCATGGGCGCAATGGAAACATTGCACGCGATCGCCGACGGCTTCAGAATTTTTACCGACCACTGCATTAAAGGCATTAAGGTCAACGAATCAAAAGTGCATGAAAATGCTGAGATGTCCACCTCGCTCGCCACGATGGTGAGCTCCTTATTCGGTTACACCGTCGGCACTCAAATTGCACACAAAGCATGGAATGAAGGGATCTCCTGCAAAGCGGCCGCATTGGAAGACAAGCTCTTAGATAAAGATGTGGCTGATGAGCTTTTTGATCTCAATAAACTCACCGATCGTGAAGCTATGGTTGAAATGTTCCGTCGATACGGGCAAATCAGACATATTGACTAGTTGCGAGGAAGAGAAAATGACCGCTATTAACCAATTTAATATCAGAAGTTATCAGTACAAAGACTTCCCGGAACTTGTCCGCGCGCTGTTTACAGTAAAAAAGGCAACACTCAAAGCCTCTCTCAATTTAGGACGATTCGATGGAGAAGATTTGCAGACCCTTATACTGGCCTGTGAAAAGTCATTGGAATCGAAAAATTGGAGCTCTTTGGGAATCAGTGTCTATGCCGGTTCAAAAGGTTACTTACTGCAGGCGATCGACAACGAAATCCTTCTGAATACGGGCATTAAGAGCGGGGGAGATATTGAAAGGCTGCAGAAGATTTTAAGCCGCTGCGCCTCCTCTAACGCTTTTGTCATTACGGCTAATGAGCTCGTTATTCGTCAAAATCTTCAAAAGCTCGCCGCTTCATGCGAGCGTTTTACCGAAGTTCTTGAAAACAAGGCTCGGGAATTTAAGCAAACCGTAAAAATAGGGCGCCTTGGCCTGCAGGATTATCTGCCGATGACACTGGGCGAGCAATTCTGCGGCTATGCCTTTGGCATCAGAAGATTAAAAAATGAAATCGAAACGAAGGCAAAAGAGTTCCATTTCAATGCGATTGGCATCAATGAGATGGGGACTTTAGCCTTTTACGATGATCAACTGGCAAAGGAAAGCTCTTTACTACTGTCTGAAATATACGGATATTCTGTGACTTCTTTTGAAAATTCATTTGATGCAGTCATGGATTGTTCGCGTCTATTGACAGCTCATGCACTTGTCCAGGCTTTATCAACTGCCGTTTGGCGTGTGGCTCGTGATGTTCGGATGATGTGCAGCGGTCCCAGAGCAGGTTTGCAGGAAATCACAGTTCCGGCTGTGGCTCCAGGCTCTTCGATTATGCCGGGCAAACTCAATCCGGTCATCGCTGAAATGGTCTTTACCACAGCCGATCAGGTTGACGCTAACCACGCCGGATTTTCAACTGCACAGAAATCGGGCTGGCTCGAAGGCAACCACGCTTCCTTTGTTCCCATCCGTGCAATGATGAACAGTGCCGATCTTTTAGCCAGAACGATGGACACTTTTGCAAACCTTTGTATTAAAGGAATAACTGTCAATACTGAACATAACCGTCACCATGCTGAAGATTCTCTGGCATTGGCGACCGTTTTGTCTTTATTTACTGACGATAATGCTGCCGAACAAGCTTATAAGCTTGCCCAAAATGAAGGACTGACAATTAAAGAGGCTACACATAAATTAGGTTTAATGGATCAGGAAGCTTTAGACGAGATTTTGGATATTGATCGGCTGAGCAATCCGATTGAAGTTAAAAACTTATTGTCTAAATACAAAAAATAACGAAGGAGGACTGCATTGTCGAAATGATTTTTCGACAATGCAGTGAAATATGTCAAATACATTTAAAGGGTCATTGCTTGTTTTGTTAAGTGCTCTTTGCTTTAGTATCAGCGGTACTTTGCAAGCTATTGCTCCCGAAGAAGCTACTCCCTTTGTCATCACTGAAGCCAGAATGCTCGTGGGTTCGGTATTTTTAATCCTTTGGTGTGCGGCGACGAAGAAGATCCCGACGAATTTAAAAGCATTACCCGTAAAAGAGTTGATATTCTGTGCCATCTGTTTACTGATCGGCCAGCTGTGCTTTTTTACAGGGATGTACTATATCGGCGTGTCGGCCGGCGCCATTATCTCGATCGGCAGTGCTCCGTTATGGGCTGCAGTCATAGCCCGAATTCTTTTTAAGAAATCCCCGCACTGGGACTGGTACGTTGCTACAACAATGGCCATCCTAGGTATTGCTTGCATTAACGGTCTACAGTTAAACATTGATCGATTGTTTTATATCTTCTTATTACTGATGGATGGCCTTACTTACGCAGCTTACATTACGGCGAGTCCTAAGTTAGTAAAAAGCATCGGGGCGGAAGCGGCCTTAATGTTTGTTCTCTCTTTGATTGCCATCGCATTATTGCCGGTTTTATTTATCTTCCCCGTCGCCTGGACTATTACTCCTCGAGGCTTATTTGTTTGCTTGGGACTGGGGATTTTTACAGCAGGATTCGCTTTTACATTGCTGTCAGCGGGTACGCGTTACATCAGTCCTTCAGTTGCATCAACCTTGTGCCTGGCTGAACCGATGGGGGCCGCGTGCTGGGGTATTTTCCTCTTAAACGAAGACTCAAGCTTTGTCACATTAAGCGGCATTGCACTTATCTTTTTCTCTATTATTGTTTTATTGATCAGAGAAAACAAACGGGAAAAACATGGTGCCTGAAAAAACATCTGCGAGACTGATTCATTTTGCCGAGAGAACAACCATCTACTCGTTAAACGAGCAATGGAATGCTTTTCTCATTCTTTATGAACTGCGAAATTTCAGTTTAACGGCCAAAAGACTGGGCGTTACGCAGTCGGCGTTATCCAAAGCTATCAAAAAACTCGAAGATCATTTCAGATCACCTTATTTGACCGCTCCCAACGCCCGATCAGACCCACTGCCGATGCGAAAGCTTTGTACGAGGATATTTTCGATCACGTTCTGAAAATTGAAGAAAGCATCAAACAGGTTAGATCACAAAATTATTTAAAGCCTACCATTCATTTTGGGTGTACAGAGTCAACGAGCCGTTTTGTTGCTCCGCCCGTAGCCCAGTCTTTTGCCGGAAAAGTTTCAAAGTTCGTTCAAGTCACTGCGAGTTCCGAAGTGCTGGTTGAAAAATTAATCAATAGGCAACTCGATGTCATTTTTATTTGCGAAGCTTTTGAAGAAATAGGTGGGCTGACACGGCAATTCATTTTTGAAGAACCATCCGTGTTATTACTGCCCGCGGAATTGGCAAAACAAAAAAGCCGATGGACGCTTGACGATCTGCTTTGCTGCGGCTTGCCCATGATTGCATCAGCGAGCGGCAGCGGCGGAGCAAGATTAAACGAACGCATGTTTTCAAGCTTTGATATCCATTTTCAAAGTCAATATGAAGTTCAGTCCGACTCCGTTTTAGTTGAAATGATTAAGATGGGACTCGGTTGGAGTATTACACGGCCTCTGAGTTTGACAGCTACCTCCTACGACGAACATAAGCTTAAAGTGTTGCCGTTTGATAATCTGAACAATTCGCTTAAGTATTATGTTGTTTGCCGCAAAGATGAATATAAGCAGGAGGCGCAGGAAATAGCCAGGATTTGCAGAGGTGTCTATTTAGAAGTCATTCAAAAAGAGTTCCTTAAATTTGCACCGTGGCTTAAAGAGTCCCAATAACCATTAGTTTCACTAATAATCAATAGGAATGGTTTTTATTTTTCTTTAATCGTTTGGGTTTCGCTCATAACATGGACCCTGTTACCGAACAGTGCTTGTACGGTAAGCATAAAACGATTAGGAGAGAGGCTATGCCGAAAACAGTTTATAACCTTCCTATTACCGGAATCGCCAGTTTCGCAAAGTATCCGATTTGCACCAACCTTGATGAATTGGATGCAGACGTTTGCGTGATGGGTATTCCCTACGATATGGGTGCCCCGTATCTGACGGGTACGAAGTTCGGTCCGCGCCGCATTCGTGAAGTGTCCTGCCACTACGGCAGAGGCGATGCCGGTTTCTGGGACCCCGAAAGATTGACTCAGTATTTGGAAGCTCCTGTCAAAGTCGTTGACGCAGGCGACGTAGACATGCATCCGATGGACTTCCATCAATCATTTGACAATGTCACCGAAGCCGTTCGTAAGATTATCAGCAAAGGTGCTATTCCTGTGATGATGGGCGGTGACCACTCTGTCACCATTCCGACTGCCCGTGCTTTGGATATGTATGACGATCTTTGCATCGTTCAGTTTGACGCACACTTGGACTTCGGCAAACGCACGTGGACTAACGGCAGCCCGATGAGAATGATCTCTGAAATGCCGCACTTCAAGAAGATGTGCCAAATCGGTATGCGCGGTTTGGGCAGCAACACCCGTGAAGACTTCCAAGCTGCTTATGACTTCGGCTCTGTCGTCATCCCCGCCCGCAAGGCACTCGAAATGGGAGCCAAAGAAGTTATCGCTCAAATCCCTGAAGCGAAGAACTATTTCGTGACGATCGATATTGATAACTACGATATGAGCACGGCTCCGGGCGTTGGTTCTCCTTCTCCCGGCGGTTTGAACTACGTCTTTGTTACCGACGTATTGGAAGGCATTGCCAAGAAAGGCAACGTGGTGGCATTTGACCTGGTCGAAGTTGCTCCCCAATACGACCCGAGCGGTATTACGGCTCGCCTCGGTGCAATGACGATGCTCGCTTTCATGGGCTTTATTACCAAAGAACGTGAAAAGAAAGGTCTCTTGAAGCACCAACAACAAAAGTAAGACAAACTAATTTGTCTCTTTAACGCACATCGCCGCTTCAAATGAAGCGGCGATGTTGTGTGAGCCAAGGAAATCTCGGCTTTTTGAGCTATTAGGCAATCATTTCAGCGACTTTAGCTTCCAGCATGGCTTTTGCCTTAGCCAGAGACTCTTCGCGTGCCTGAAGTTCTTTCACGTCTTCGTCTAAGTGAACCTGACGACGGGTCAACTGACGTTCAACTTCTTCAGGAGCGGTACCGCCCAAGACTTTCTTAGAGTGGGCATTGAGCACCGGATCCAGCGCACGCTGAATATCCTCATCGGTCATAGAGGTCTTGCGGTTAAAGAGCTTCATGAAGATTTCGTTGACGACTTCAGTGCCGATTTCGTTTGCTTTCTTGTCGTGCGTGATCATGTAGTCAACGACAAGCGCAACGATTTCATGAGCAGCGCGGAAGGAAATTCCGTCATGGCGAACGAGGTAGTTAGCCAATTCAGTTACCGTGCAGAAGTTGCCCTGAGCGGTCTTTACCATGCGATCTTTGTGAAGCGTGATGCCTTTAACCGTAGATCCGAGCAATTCGATGCAGGCTTGCATTTCGCGCAATGCCGTCCACAGGAAATACGTCCCTTCGCCGTTGACATCCTGATTATGAGTGTACGGTGTGTTCTTCATGGCATTAAAGGCTGAAATAAAGAAGCCTTCAATGTGAGAGCACTTACCTTTGATGTGTTCCAAGGTCCACGGATTCTTCTTTTGGGGCATGATGGAAGAGCAAACAGCTGCGCTGTCATCCACTTCTACATAGCCGTAATCGGGTGTTGCCCAAATGTAGAGGTCAAAGCAGAAGCGGCTGAATGTATTGGCAGCCATTGACAGAGCTGAGAGCAACTCCATTGCATAGTCGCGGCTTGCAACACAGTCAATCGAATTATCCAGCGGTTCATCAAAACCCAATAATTGAGCCGTCATTTCACGGTCAATATTAAAGGTCGTTGAACCCATGGAACCGCCACCCAGGGAACTGCGATTTAACGAATGATAAACTGCACTGATTCGGCGATAGTCACGTTCAAGAGCAGCCAAAACAGCAGAACAATAGTGAGCAAAGGTAATAGGTTCAGAGGGCTGCAGATGAGTGTACCCGGACATCACAGCGTCAGTGTTTTTCTTTGCAACATCGATAACAATCTGACGCATTTCATTGAACAGCTTGCAAATCTTCAAATAGTAGTTGCGAGTTGACAGACGGGTTACCGTTGCAATTAAGTCGTTGCGTGAGCGGGCCGTATGTTGCTGACCGCCGATTTCAAGTCCGGTTTTTTCAATCAGATAGTGTTCGAGATTGAAATAGGTGTCTTCTCTGCTCGGATCAATTGCAAACGTCGGCTTATTACCCATCTTTGCCATTTCATCGGTCACTTTCAAAATAGCTTTGGCAACTTCAGTTTTAATAATGCCCTGTTTGGCCAGCATTAAGACGTGGGCCTTATTGATATCCAAATAGCATTGATAAGCGTGATCCATATCACTTTCAATGCCCGGTTGAATAATCCAGCGGACAACTTCCTGTGAGGGAGCGCCTTTAATCTTGCCGCGACGATTTTCAACTTCCATACCGATTCTCCTTAAAGCAAAGGACTTACGAAGGGTGTAATACACATCTTTCTTAAGTCAGACAAAGAAATTCAGATGACTGAGTCATCATTCAGTCGATACCAGTTTCGTTTAAAAAACAATGAATTCCAATCAAAATAAATGAAACTTTGAGGTGTCTATTAATATTTTGGATCGCACTTTAAATAGTCTCTTTTTTCCTATTAGATATCAGTCTGTGTCGGTGAGCACGTTTTACGAAAGGAGACTCCAATGTTCATCGGTGTGATGTACGGTTTAGGTGCATGTGCACTTTGGGGCATGACCTATCTTTTACCGGTACTTTTACCCCAATACGATTCCCTGTATATTGCTATTTCCCGCGCCCTCATCATGGGCCTGGTATCAGTTATTCTGGTAGCCGTATTTCTCGATAAATTCCGACAGCTTAAAAAAGAAGACTGGATTTTTTCCGTTAAATTAACCCTTGTCGGCAATCTTATTCAAGCCTGGTTTCTGATGATGTCAGTCCAATATGCCGGCGTACCTGTAGCAGGAATCTGTTTTGGTGCCGTTCCGGTTTTGGTCGCACTGATTTCAAATGAAAGGGCCAGAAGAAACGGTAAGCCATTCGTACATTTACAAAAATTAGTCATTCCTCTGCTCTGTATTTTTGTTGGCTTCGTCATGGTCAATATGACTGAGCTGCAGGAATTTTTGGCTCAGGAAGGCAGCTCATCCGGCACTTTCTTCTTCGGTCTCTTGTGCGGTGTTATTTCAACATTGATGTGGACTTGGTATCCGATTCGAAATGCCGACTGGCTTCTTGATCACCCTGAGGTCAATCCGACGATTTGGACCTGTGCTCAATGCGTTGTCCTATTCCCTATTTCAGCTGTCCTTTATTTCGTTGTCTGGGGCTTTGACCCTTCGATGCCGAACCTTTTGGGTCCGACACCGATGAAGTATGTTTTACTGATGCTTTTTGCCGGTATTTGCTGCTCATGGTTGGCAACTGCGCTTTGGAACATGTGCAGTGCCAAGTTACCCACTGCATTGGTGGGACAGTTGTTGGTTTTCGAGACGATTTTCTCAGTACTTTACGCACATATTGAGCGGCTTCAATGGCCGACCACAACTTTGGCAATCGGCTTTGTCTTATTGATAGCAGGAATTTCAGTTGCTTTAAGTATTTTCAGTAAAGTGGAAGCTCGTTAAAGCCAAGAAAATATCGTCATTTTGGCCCGTCTGGTATTGAATTCAGACGGGCCTTTATAATAAAATCTTATCCGCTCTATAAAAATCATCAATAATTCAGAAAACACTCTGGCTCTCCAATATATTTGAATTAGGAGGGCTGATTCATGATTTCCAAACAAGACATTGACTTCTCCAGCTTAAAGGCATTCTTCGAAGTAAGCCAAGACTGCAACATGAGTGCCGCAGCCAAACGACTGGGTATTACTCAGCCTGCAATTTCGTCCTCTATTCATAAATTGGAAGAGGCTTTGGGCACTGCATTATTTGATCGAACTTCCCGCCCGATTTCCCTTACTCAAGCCGGTCGAATCCTACAGAATCGAAGCGCAGAGATTCTGACTTCGCTCGAAGGTTTGGCTACTGAGGTCATGCAGTCGATGCATGGGGTGACACCTCACTTAAGAATCGGTACGTCTGATTCAATCAGCCTTTGCTGCGTACCCCATATGATTCATAAACTGCTGCCGCTTACAAGCAGTTTATCCATGTATACCTTCAATACGCCGGCTGTCTGCGAGATGCTGCTCAATAAAAAAATCGATATTGCAATCGCAACTGACCCATTGCTCAAGCAAAAAGACATTCGGGCACTGCATTTGCATAATGAAGATTTTTTAATTGTCGCGCCTAAAAAGTATGAAGGCAAAATCAAGCATATGACCGATATGCTGCGGCTCATTCAAGACCTGCCGGTCATTCGTTTCAACGACTTGAGTTTAGATGCTATTCAAATTGAGCGGGTCTTAAGACAGTGCAATGTCTACTCCCCTCACCTCATCGAAGCGGATACTAATCAGACAGTACTGAGTTTGATTTCCCAAGGCTGCGGCTGGTCAGTCATGCCGACTTTGGGGCTTTGGGCTGCAAAAGACTTTTTGCCTAATGTGAGCATTCATAAGTTGCATTCTCTTCAGGCAAAACGTGTTGCTTATGTTTTATACAGCAGTTCATACTATGAACCTATTGCTGAAAAGGTGAAAAGTTTTATTAGAGAAACTATTACAGAAATCGTTATTCCGAAGATGCATCAGGTCAATCCCATGCTTGTTCATTCGATCTCGATTCTAGAATAAGAAAAATTAATTTTTAAATGTAAATCCTCTTATTTTGTTGGTAAAGGAGAGATAAAAAAGAGAAGATTAAACCGTAGGGAAATGAATCGCCATCCCTTTGAAAGGTTACCTATGGTAAGTGTCTCCTTTAACATCAGACACATTCTTTACCCCCGAAGCTTCGGCGTTTCGGGGTCTTTTTTGAGCAAAATAGAATAAAGACGCCCATTGCAACTCTCGGTTTTATTGCTATTTTTTAATAGTTGAACATTTTTCCCCACTCAGTCAACTGACTATCACGGACACCAATATTAGTCCTGACTAATCTTAATTTAAACCTACCAATTAAACTGATTGACTCATAATCGTCGCGGTTTTATGTTCAATTGCAAATATTCATCAATTTAAAGTCCAACTTCATCCGTCTTTTGCAAAAAGGAGTTTGTCATGTCCAATAAGATGTGGGGTGGTCGTTTTAGTGAAGTGCCTTCTGAATTTGTTGAAGAATTTGGAGCCGCAATCAAGGATCAAATCAGGCTTTGTCAATACGACATTAAAGGAAGCTTAGCTCACGTTACGATGTTGGGCGAGACAGGCATTCTCAAAAAGGAAGATGTTGAACTCATCAAAAAGGGATTGAAACAGGTTGCCCAGGAAATTAAAGACGGTCAGTTTACCTTTGCCGCTGTAGATGAAGATATTCATATGGCTATTGAAAAGCGTCTGACGCAAATCATCGGGCCCACCGGCGCTCGTCTTCACACCGGCCGCAGCCGCAACGATCAATGTATCGTCGACAGTTATCTTTACATGCGCGAGGCTGCCAAGGAATGCCAACGACTGATCCTTGAAGTTCAAAAATCGATTTATGAACAGGCTCAAAAGAATTTCGGCCAAATCATGCCGGGCTTTACGCACCTGCAGACTGCACAGCCGGTTCTGGTTTCTCACTGGATCATGGCCTATTTCTGGATGTTAAAACGTGACTACGAAAGGCTGCAGGGTTACATTGACCGTTTGTGCGAATGTCCCTTAGGTGCAGCAGCCTTAGCGGGCACCGATTTCCCGATTGATCGCTGGTCAACCGCGAAACAGTTGGGTTTTAAGAAACCCACCGAAAATAGTATTGATTCAGTGGCCGATCGTGACTATTGCATTGAATTGGCTTCCATCGCAGCGATGAGTTATATGCACTTATCTCGTTTGTGCGAGGAAATTATCATTTTCGCCAGTCAGGAATATAAATTCCTTGAATTATCGGACGACTTCACAACCGGTTCTTCCATCATGCCTCAAAAGAAGAACTGTGACTTTGCCGAGCTCATTAAAGGCCGCTCAGGGCGCATGTTCGCTTATCTCATGTCGTCGCTCACCATGATGAAAGGCATTCCCTTGGCTTACGATAAGGACATGCAGGAAGACATCTTTCTGTCGAACGCCACAATTGATCTCTGGCAAGACACAATGAAAGTGATGGCTCCGATGATTCGAAAGATGCGCATCAATCATGAAAAAACTTACAAGGCAGCTTCAAACGGCTTTTCCACGGCTACCGACATGGCTGACTATCTGGTCAAAAAAGGCATGCCCTTCCGTGATGCTCATCGAGTTGTAGGTGAAACGGTTCGCTATTGCGTCGACAACAATAAGACGTTCGATCAATTAACGATTGAAGAATTTAAACAGCACTCTGAACTCTTTGAAGAAGACATTTATCACGAAATCAGTCTTGAAGCTTCAGTCGGTGCCCGAAAGTCTTACGGCGGTACGGCCCCTGAAGCAGTGAAAGTTCAAATGGCTAATGCTGAGGCGTTCCTTGATCGAGCTTTTGAAACTCTTCAATAGCAATTAAAATATTTTTTAATCTGACAAAAAAGGGCACCCCAGTTAATTTTGGAGTGCCCCTTTTATTTCGCGAAAGAAAGATTAGGCAATCATCTTCGCGACTTCGGCTTCAAGTTCAGCCTTAGCTTCTGCAACAGCAGATTCACGGGCTGCCAATTCAGCATTATCGCTGTCAAGAACCGCCTGACGGCTCTTTAACTGGCGAGTAACTTCTTCGGGAGCTGTGCCGCCGATGCACTTCTTCGCATAAGCAATCTTGGTCGGATCCAATGCTGCACGAACTTCTTCGTCCGTCATGCTTGTTGTGCGGCCAAAAAGACGCATGAAGATAGGATTGACAACATCCGTACCGATTTCATCGGCTTTCTTGTTGTGTTCAATCATATAAGCCACCACATCGGCCACGATATCGTGGGCCATGCGGAAACTGATCTTGTCATGACGCACTAAGTAGTTGGCCAATTCAGTGACGGTGCAGAAGTTGCCGCGAGCCGTTTCAAGCATACGGTCTTTCTTAACCGTAATACCTCTGATGCTCACTTCCATCAATTCGCACATTTCCTTCATTTCATCGATACCGGTAAAGAGGTACTTAGCCGCTTCACCGCACGTATCTTCGCTGTGCGAATAAATAACATTCTTCAAAACGTTCAAGGCGCTGATGAATGCACCTTCAACGTGAGCAGCCTTTGCCTTAATGTGTTCCAAGACCCAGGGGTTCTTCTTTTGCGGCATGATCGAAGAGCAGACAGCGCAGCTGTCGGAGACTTCAACATAGCCGTAATCAGGCGTTGCCCAAACATACAAGTCTTGGCAGAAGCGGCTTAACGTATTGGCGGACAAAGACAACACCGCGAGGATATCAGTCGTAAAGTCACGAGAGGCCACACAGTCGATGGAGTTATCTACCGGAGCATCGAAACCAAGCAACTTGGCCGTGTAGTTTCTGTCAATATCCCATGTTGTAGAACCCATGGAGCCGCCGCCCAACGGGCAAATGTTCAAAGCTTCATAGCAATGAGCAATACGGCGATAGTCACGCTGCATGGCGTTTAACACGGCCGAGCAGTAGTGAGCAAAAGTAATCGGTTCAGAAGGCTGCATATGGGTGTAACCGGCAAATACAGCGTCTGTATTTTGAGCTGCCACATCCAGGATGGCTTGACGCATTCTGTTATAAATATGGCAAATTTCAAAATAAGCCTTACGAACACCGAGGCGAGCGCAGGTTGCATACAAGTCGTTGCGTGAGCGAGCGGTATGTTGCTGACCGCCGATTTCAATTCCGACATGTTCAATCAGGTAGGCTTCAATATTGAAATAGAAGTCTTCGCGACCGGGATCCACTTCAAATGTCGGGCCATCACCCATGGCGGCCAGTTCATTGTTGCAGCGAAGGATCGCAGCAGCCACTTCTTGCGTGACAATCTTTTGCTTGGCCAACATCAAAACGTGTGCTTTGTTGCAGTCCAAAAAGGCCTGATAGCGATACTTAATATCAGCCTTAATGCCGGGAGCAATCAGATACTTAACTACTAACGGATCAGGCGGAGTCTTGATCTTACCGCGGTGAATTTTTTCAGACATGAATGTCTCCATTGAAAAAAATCGTTAAAACATGCAATGACGCCATGAGCATCATCTGCGCTGTTTATGAGTATCTAGCAAAAGACCCTACAGTTCCTTCACTATAAAAAAAATTAATACAGTCTCTAAATCGACTTGATAAAAATATCGTTATGGCAATATCAGAGCTGTTCCTCCAGCACTTGTGCATGACGATCAAAGTTCTCAAGCTGCATGTAGTACTCGCAGCAATCCATCAAAGCTTCTCGTGAAATCATGCCGCAGACATCGGTTCCGATCACACTGACGCCGTAACGTCTGGCTTCGCTGCGAACCATTTCAATGATCCGATAAAGCGGAACAACTTGATAATTGATCATGCAGCTGACTTGCGTAATATTTCGGTCTTCAACATACACACCGATTGCACGAGCGTCCTTATAACCGCCTTTGGCTTCACGGAAGGACTGAGCGATCTTTTTAGCGATTTTGACGTCCGGCGTACTCAACGAAATATTGAAAGCAACCAAAGGACCTCTGACGCCCAAAGGCATAGCACCGGCTGTCGGATGCATAACAGCTTCGCCGAAATCCGGTTTCCACTCAGGCAAACCGATTAAGTCTTTAAGACCTTCATATTCCGGATGACGAATATTTTGTAATTTCACTCTTTCCGGTTTACGGGCAGCTGCTTCATAAAGGTAAACGGGCACTTTAAGTTCTTCGGCCACTCGTTGCCCCAATCGGTTCGCATATTCCACGCACTCTTCGAGCGTGACGTTTCTCACCGGTACAAAGGGACTCGCATCAATTGCACCGATTCTGGGATGCTCGCCTTTATGCTTATTCATATCAATCAGTTCGACAGCCTTCTCACAAGCTCTGAAGGTTGCTTCAATCACCGCATCAGGCTCACCCACAATCGTGTGAACGCAACGGTTGTAGCTTGCTTCGACATTGACATTGATAAGTCTGGCGCCTTCAACAGATGAGGCTGCCTTGCTGATTTCATCGATGACCGCCTGATTGCGCCCTTCGCTGAAATTCGGAATACACTCAACAATTTTTTCACTCATGATTGCATTCTCCTTGTCAGTGGTTCTTAAAAAGCTGTTAAAGCCAATAGTTCTTTTTCCTTTTCAATCACTTCGTGCTCCAAAGTGTCCGCTTGAGCGGTCATATCTGCGACAAAACTCTCGTCCTTAATGCTTTGCAGATTAATTCGGACATTCAGAAGAGCCCCCAAAACAGCCGTTCTGGCTAACATGACGCTGACAGCAGCATCAGTGACGGCATTTTGATTGCCGTGAAGTAAAAGAGTGTGGGCTAAAGGGAAAAGAGCAAAACTTTTTTGAGCAATCTGCATCGGAATTTCCGAGGATCGCTTCAGAGCCTGCTGCATACATTGTGTTCGATAGAGTTTTTCCTGAGCGCTGTCTTTAGGCAGTCTCAATGCACGAAGAAATTCATTGAAACTTTCAGCATCCGTATCAATTAAGGTGAGTAAATCCTCACGCAACCTCTGAGCTTGCACGGCAATTCCTTTCATTGCCTCAAACTCATCTTCGTAGCCTTTTTTCCCTACCGTGAGATTGGCTACCATGGAAGATAATGATGCAGCCAGAGCCCCGGCTAATGCTGAGGCACTGCCTCCGCCGGGTGCCGGAGAAGAACTGCCCAGTTCAGCCGTAAACTCTTCAAGTGACAAAGAACGCATGACCATAGGACAATTTCCTCCCTATAACTGAGAATTAGGCACCTGCCCTATTTTGTTTTATGTTTTCAGAATTCGCTTGAGATTGAAACTAACCCGGTGTTAGACTGATTTGAAACATAAAAATTACTAATGAGGGCTTGAAATGTGTTCTAAAAAGTTCAGCTCTTTAGTGGTCTCGCGCCCCTTTGAAGTTTTTCTGGCTGTCGCTGCCCATCGAAGCTACACCATGGCCGGAAAAGTGCTGGGGATCACGCAAAGTGCTGTTTCTCAACAAATCTCTGCGCTGCAGAGACAATTGGGTTTTGATCTGTTTGAAAAAGGTCAAAGACCATTGAAGCTCACACCGGAAGCTTTGATTTTAAGAGCGGAACTTCAAGCTCAAAATGCAAATTTGGAACAAACGCTTCAAAGTCTTCAGCAAAGAAATTCATACAAACCTATATTGAAGATCGGAACTGTGGAGAGCATGATTTTCAACCTCTCATCCTTTTTCTTTCAAAGCGTATTAAAAGATTTCTCTAAAGTTCATCTTCAATCCGGCGTCACGAATGATTTAATTGAGAAATTGGTTTCAGGGAAAGTTGACGTGGTGATTGCGAGTGATCATGCGCTCGATGCAAATAAATTTCTTAAAGTTTTTTTATTTTCTGAACCTCATATTCTGATTCTACCTAAGTCAATTGCGCAAAAAAGAAGTTCTTGGGACTGGGAAAATATGATGCTGATCGGTTTACCCTTTGCTCATTACACTTCAAATACATCAACCAGTTGGCAAACAGAACAATTTTTTAATGAGAAGATCGGTCTTATTCCAAGCCGGATAGAAGTAGACAGCAACCGTTTGGTTTTTTCTTTGGTTCAGTCCGGTATGGCCTGGGGAATCACACAACCTTCTGCCCTACTGGCCGAAGGTGAAGAAATGTTCAATCAAGTCGGTATTGTGCCCGTTCCCGGACAAATGACCTATAGAAGTATGTATGCATACGCGCGTTTTGATTATCCCTTACCCTGGCTGCATAAAGTTCGGGAAATCTTTCTTCAAGGACTTAAATTGGAAGTTTTGCCCAGATTGGAAAAAGCTCTTGAGAAATATCCCGAACTGCAAAAAGCTATCGCTGTAGCTGATAATCAAATATCGTCAGAACACCTAGCAAAGGATATGTAAACCATGGAGGCCTCTTCTGAGGCCTTAACTTTAACGCCAACTACTTGTGAGGAATTAAAAATCAGGAAATCGTTTTTGTCTAATTTCAAATGAATTGCTTCTTCGGTATTAGTTTGCAGTTCTATTGCGATTGTCTGTGCATAACAGCTAAAAAGACCATGGTAGCGATTAGCTTCAAAATCCGATTCAAAGGATCCTTGACAATGCTGCATTGAAGCATTCCAATTTTTAGAAAATAGCAAATTGAAATCAGTACAAAGTCCGAATGACTGAGTATTCCATGCACCATCAAAACGATCAATCTCAAACGTTTTCAAATGTGCTTGATGGTGATGCTCATGCAGAATACGCATCTCTCCTTCAATAGGACAGATTAAGCGCGAAAATCCAGTGAAATCAGAATACGGAGTGCCTTCTTCTAAAATGTGGGCAGAAGACACTCGTATCTCGAAATCTTTTTTTCGATAATCCGCCGTTTCAGGCAACAGAAATATTTCTGCAGTCGTTCCTCCGGACCATTCGTGCATTAAAAAGTCACTCGGCTTGATAATACGAAAATTGAGCATACCTAAACCTGTTTATTAGTCTGACGTTTAAAACACTTCTTTTCAAAGAACTGGGCTAATTTTTGCTGGTTCGGAGCCGATTGCGGAAAAACAGATAAAGATTTCGCACCGGAAACATTCCAAATTTCAGCTGATTTCGGTGTTACGTTAAAAACAGCACTCTTTTGGTTAGAGTGAATATAGGTATCTTTTTCAGGAAAGATCTCTAGTAAAGGGACTCGAATGGTCGGTAAAACTTCTTGAGGTTCAACTGCGCCGACGGCTAACTGGGAAGCAGCCAAGTCTCCGATAACAGGCCCCCATTTATCTTTGATCCAACCTTGTCTGCTGGCGTAACAAGACTCAAGAGCCAATCCGCAGACTTCCCGTTCATTTTTTGCATAAAACTGAAGCGCCGCATCACAGCCCAAGGCCTGTGCAAAAAGGGCTACTTTGCCCTTGGAGTATTCTGAATGCTTAAACCAGTCAAAGACCGCCTGCGCATCGGACTGCAATCCGGCTATGGTTGAGTGACCTTGGCTGTCACCGCAGCCGCTGTAATCAAACATCAAAACGTTAAAGCCATAATCTGTAAGAAAGGCCGCCTGACCGATATTGAAAGAAACGTTATATAAAGCAGGAGTGAAAAAGAAAATCGTACCGATCGTGTCTTTCTTTTTGGATTCAAGGATGAAACCTGCAATCTGATGCCCCGCTGCAGCCGTTGTTTTGAAACGTTTGGCCTTCAGTCCGAAATGCTGAGGCAGCCAATAGGTTCGGTTATCTGTATTAAAGAAAAAACCTTCGACAAATCCCGACATCAATCCCATCTGTTTTCTCCTTACAGTAAGAGCCAACCTTCAAGAATCTCTAAAGGTTGGCTCTTTTGTCAGAGTTCTAATTCAAACTGATTTAAATTAGAAACCGATTCCGACCATTACCACGCCTACTGCGACAGCCACAGCCACCATTAAGATACCGGGCAATTGGAAGGAGTGGTTGAACACGAATTTACCGATGTGTGTCGTACCGGAGCGGTCCATACCTACAGCAGCCAAAGCCGGGCCGGAAGTCGGGAGAATGAACAGGCAGTTAACAGCCGGGAACATAGCAACCAACATCATCGGGGAGATACCGAGAGCAAAGCCCAACGGCATGATGGCACGGGTCGTAGCGCCTTGGCTGGAGAGCAAAGCAGACATAATAGCCAACACAAAGGCAAACAACACAGGCATTTGTTGAGCCAATCCACCGGCCACTTCCATGAAGGTAGCGCTATTGGCATGGATGAAGGAGTCAGACATCCAGGCAATACCGAACACAGCACCCAAGGAGACCACGCAGGCGGTCATCACAGGGCTTTGAACGATACGGTTAACATTGGGTTTGCACAAGAGGCTCATCAAAGCACCGGCACCGAGCATCACCGCTTCAATAACAAGCGACATGCTGACCGGGTTTTCCTGACCGCGCAAAATACGCAATTCGGGGAAGAAGCCGACAACCACAATCACGATAATGGCACCGAAGAAGATTGCCACAGACCAGGAAGCTTCCTTGGGCAATTCTTTTTCTTCGAGCACTTCAGGCGGTTGAACTTGACCGGCAGCCAAGCGGGCTTGATAAGCCATATCGTCTTTGAGTTCCTTACCGACAAACATGCCGATGAAGGAAGAAACGAGCACGCCGATCAAGCAGGCCGGGAACGTAATCATCAAGACGTCACCCAAACCGATGTCGCCGAAGCCATTTTGTTCGAGCAAGCCGACCATAGCAGCCGTAGCGGCAGAAATCGGGCAAGCGGTAATACCGACCTGACCAGAAACTGCGGCAGCAGCCATAGCACGTTCCGGACGAACATTAGCGTTGTAAGAGACTTCGTAGATCACAGGCAAAATGGCATAAACCACATTACCCGTACCGGAGCAGAATGTTAAGAAGAAGCTCACGACCGGAGCGACCACAGCAACATACTTCGGATTCTTACGGATAATCTTAGCGGCAAAACGCACCAAGATATCCAAGCCGCCCACAGCTTCCATGCAAGATGCACAGAGGCAGACGGCGAAGATGATCAACATCACGTCGATCGGAGGAGCTGTCGGCACAACACCGAAAGCAACTGACAGAACAATCAGACCCAGTGCACCCCAGAAGCCCAGGGCCACACCACCATACCGCACGCCAATCAAAATGGCGGCAAATACGATAACGAACTGGATTAAGGTAATCATAGTGATTATCAGCGACTCCACTTCTTCGTAAGAGCCACTCCCTATAGTTATTTATAAATAACTCCGATGACGGAGCCCCTCTGAACAGCCGCAACTTCGTTTACGAAATAATCGGAAACTAAGCACAGCACTTTGCAACAAGGAAACGGTGATTCACATATTGCATTTTGATTGTCTCAATTTGAAACAAAGACTCACAGTTTGATAAGTGAAATTTAAAACTAAGTTAAAAAATACTAATAGTGATGAATGAGTATTTAGTCTTCGTGCTAATGTAAACTATGGAATGCCGGAATTTACTTAAGTTTAAACTTAAGTAATTTAGTCATATTTTCAATATGTTATTTAATCCGTCATCGTTATTTAAAACTTTTGAAACATTTAACTCTCGCAAAATAAATAAAAATTTTAAATACCATAAATATTAGTTATATTAATAATATTGATATATGGACTATCAAAGACACCCTTCACCTGATGGAGTATTAGAGGTCGTTAAGCGTTACACGCGTACATTTTTATGCGTTGCAAGAGAACGATCTTTTTTGAAAGCAGCACAGAAATTACATATCACCCAAAGCGCAGTGAGTCAGAAAATGACTGCACTTGAGAGCTGCCTTGGGGTAAAACTCTTTGATCGATCCACCAGACCGTTAACCTTCACAAATCAAGCCAAGTATTTACTCCAAATACTGCAAAAGCAGGATCTGGAATTAAATGAAGCCATTCAAAGCATTCAACTGAATTCTCACTGTCTGCCGGTCATTCGTTTCGGAATGATTGAGTCTATGAGTGATTGCATTGGCTTAGCGCTCATTCAGGCATTAACTTCTCAGACACAGAAAGTCGTTCATATTGTCGGAACAGCAGATTTGCTGCTCAATCAGCTGCGCAGAGATGAAGTTGACATCATCATTACAACCGGAGACTTGAATGAAGAAAAAGATTTGCAAAAAATTGATATCTTTTACGATCCTCTGATTGCAGTCATTCCGAACTCTCTTTTGGCAAAACGAACTCAGTGGACACTGACTCAACTGATGCAAAGCGGATTGCCGTTTATCCGATCACCGGCCAATACCGGCAACGGCGCCAGTATCAGCAGATTTCTCGAGCAAAACCACCTCAGCATTCCCAATCAGTTTGAAATTGATACCAACGTACTGCAATTGAAAATGGTCGCTAATAATCGCGGTTGGACCATTACCTACTCAACGGCCTGCGTCAATCAGGAAAACTACAGCAATGCCTTAAATTTTCAATGTATCAGCGACTTGGGCAGAAAGATTTCGATCGCTGCCAAAAATTCTGTTTCTCCTACCCTAATGAATCTGATGAGCTCAGAGTGTTCCGCCATCCTGAAAAATCAAACGATTCCACAAATTCTTAGAACCATCCCCTCTTGCAGAGGTAAAGTACGGACACTGAATATTTAGATTCAACTAATAAATTAGTTGAGGCTAAACTACTCTTGCTTCACAAGCTGTTTCTATCGGCCTACGCTCAAATTAAGAACTTTTCATCTGAGCGGAGGCCTATTTATGTTCACTGCAAAAGAAATTTCAGACTACGTTGACCGGCATGAGGATCAAGCTCTCGAATTTCTGAAAGAAATTATTCAAACGCCAAGCGTTACCGGTAATGAAGAAGCCGTGAGCTTTGTGTTTGAAAAATGGATGCAAAAAATGGGGCTTGAAGTCGAAAGAATTGAAGCTCAACCTCATCGCCCCAATCTCTATGCAGAGTGGTTTGGGCAAACGCCCGGCAAACGCTTTGTTTTTAACGGACATATGGATGTTTTTCCGCCTGATGCGAAAGATCCCGGATGGTATGGTCCGTGGTCGGGCAAGGTTGTTGACGGCTATCTCTACGGCAGAGGTGCCTGTGACATGAAAGGCGGCGATGCCTGTGCCATGATGGCTGTGATGTTTTTAAAAGAAATGGGGTTTGACCCTAAAGGCAGCATTGCACTGACCTGGATGTGTGATGAAGAAAACGGCGGTGCATTGGGCGTGCAATATTTACTCAAAACCCGTCCGGAATTGTTAAAGGCTGACTTCGGTATTTGCCCGGAACCCTCCAATGGTGTTCTGATGCCTAAACTGTGCGGTATTCTCAGAGGAACCATAACTTATACCGGAGCCCCCGGTCATACAGCGTTACTTTATGAAGGCAAAACCTGTATTCAAAAAGCCTGCGATGCGATTGATGCGCTTTACGCATTAAATGATCAATTAATGAAACGGCCAGTTGCCGACAATGTTCCTCCCCCACATTTAAGTGTCGCTGTAATTAACGGCGGAACTGCCGCCAATGTTTTTCCGTCAAAAACCACATTTTGGTTTGATCGGCGCCTAATCCCCGGGGAAAATCATGATCAGGCTCTAAAAGAAATTACCGATGTATTAGATCAATTAAAGGAAAAAGACAGTTCATACGATTATCAAATCGAAGTTACCTCTCGCAGACCGTTATTGGATGTTGATTTTGATGATCCGTGTGTTGATCTGATCAAACGTTCCTATAAAGAAATCATGGGAAAAGATGTCGAAGTTGCGGTCGGTGCCGGTGCATGCGATGCGTCATGGATTCAAAAAGTGGTCGGCACTCCGATGCCCTTTTTCGGCGGTGCAGAAGACTTTGCCGAGTGTGCCATGGCCAAACCCAATGAACGCATAAAACTCAAAACGTACTACGACTTCATCAAAATCTACATGATGACTGTCGTTAATGCACTGAGTTAATTTTTTAGGGAGACCAAGAATGCTGACAGCCAAACAAATTTCAGACTATGTTGATCAACACAAAGATGAAGCCATTGAATTTCTGCAGGAAATTGTTCAAACACCGAGCGTGACCGGGAATGAAGAACCGGTAAGTTTTGTTTTTGAGAAGTGGATGCAAAAAGCAGGCTTAGAGGTTAAACGTATTGAAGCTCAACCTCACCGGCCCAATTTATATGCGGAATGGTCCGGTACGCAAAAAGGCAAACGCTTCGTCTTTAACGGTCACATGGATGTCTTCCCACCTGATAATCGAGATCCCGGCTATTTCGGTCCTTGGTCAGGAAAAATTGAAGACGGTTATTTATATGGGCGGGGCTCCTGTGACATGAAAGGCGGTGACGCCGGCGTCATGATGGCTGTGCTTTTTTTGAAAAAGATGGGATTTGATCCAAAAGGCAGCGTTGCCCTTACCTGGATGTGCGATGAAGAAAACGGCGGTGAACTCGGTGTTCAGTATCTGTTGAAAAATTATCCTGAAATATTAAAGGGAGACTTCGGCATTTGCCCTGAGCCTTCAAACGGGGTTCTTTTCCCGCAGCATTGCGGTATTTTGCGAGGAACCGTCACTTACACGGGTGAGACCGGACACACTGCCCTACTCTATCACGGCGAAACCTGTATCCAAAAAGCTGTTAAAGCCATTCATGCGTTATATCGTCTGAACGATGAATTAATGAAAAGACCGGTCGGTGTAAATGTTCCTCCGCCGCACCTGACTGTCGCAGTGATTAACGGCGGAACTGCAGCCAATGTCTTCCCCTCCAAAGTCACTTTCTGGTTTGACCGCAGACTCATTCCCGGTGAAACCCATGATGAGGCTTTGCAGGAAATTATTGACGTTTTGGATCAATTGAAAGCTGAAGATGCAGCCTATGAATACGAAATGACAGTCACTTCAAAACGTCCTCTTCTCGAAATACCCGATGGTGATCCCTTCATTGAATTAATTAAAAAATCTTATAAGGAAGTCATGGGCAAGGACGTCAAAGTGGCTGTCGGTCCCGCCGGTTCAGACGCTGCCTGGATTCAAAAAGTCACAGGGATGCCTATACCGTTTTTTGGTGCCGCGGATGATTTCTCAGAATTTGCGATGGGTCAGCCCAATGAAAGAATTCATCTGAAAAACTGGCTTGACTTTATCAAGGTCTACATGATGACCGTAGTTAATGCATTAAGTTAATGACTATATCAGGGGCGTTTTGACTGATTTCAAAGCGCCTCTAAAAAATGGGAGAGACAAATGATAAAAATGGCTGAGAGTATTCAACGCGGCCGCATGACGAAAACCCCGGCTCCGGAACTGGCCAAACATATCATGCGCCCCGGGATGGAAGAAGAGAGAGCCCATTCCTATCAAACATTGTGCGACATTAATAAGGCACACGTTTTAATGTTGGCAAAACAAGGCATCATCAAAAAAGCGGTTGCCCAACAAATTCTCGCTGTGACTCAGGATATTGCCGCGCAGGAGCAGCATCCTGAATTTGACATCAATCCGAACCTTGAAGATTTCTATATTGTGCTTGAACGCTACCTGATTGCCAGAACTTCATTGGAAATCGGCGGTCAGCAACACACGGCCCGTTCAAGAAATGACCTCTATGCAACGATGCATCGGTTGGATTTGCGCAAGCAGTATCTCTTACTTGCGCCAAAATTTATTGCTTTAAGGACGCGCTTTTTAGAGTTGGCACGCAGCGGATACGACATGGTTCTTTCCGGGGTGACGCATCTTCAGCCGGCCGAGCCGATCACTCTGGCGCATTACTACTCTGCAATATTGGCAGTCATGCAGCGTGACTATAAACGTTATTCTCATGTTTGGGATTGTCTCAATCAGTGCCCGTTAGGCGGCACATCAATGGGCTCGACCACTTTTGATATTGATCGGCAATACACTTCTGATCTTTTGGGATTTGATAAACCGGTTGAAAATTCGCTCGATTGCACAACGCGAGACTATGCTCTGGAATTTACTGCATCGTTGGCCATGGCAGCATGCTCTTTGTCACGCTTTGCGATGGACCATTATCTGTTTTCAACGCCGGAGTACGGCTACATAGAACTTGATGACAGCGTTGCCGGTTCATCGTCAATCATGCCGCAAAAGAAAAATCCTATTACGCTTGAGCATATTAAGGGCAAAAGCGGACACCTTGCCTCATTCTTTATGAGCGTATTCTGTGCTCAAAAGAACGTCCCCTTCATGCACTGTCATGACATTTCACATGAATCGATGAGATACGTCATGAGTGCTGTTAAAGAGTTTGATGCGCAGCTCGATCTGTTTATTGCCACATTAAGAGACATTCAATACCGTCCTGAAAGAATGCTTGAAAGAGCCAGGAGCAACTTTTGTACCGTCACAGAATTGGCCAACTGGTTAGTGCGGATTGACGGTGTGTCATTCAGAACAGCTCACGAAACCTGCGGCAGTCTAGTCGGTTACATGATTGAACGTCATTTAAGATCCGATCAGATTACCCTCAAGGATCTGAATCAAAACTGTCAACTGCACGGGTTTACCACAAAAATGACTGAAGAACAGGTTCAGGAGGCGCTTGACCCGCAATTGAGTGTGCACAGCAAAACCTGCCGAGGCGGTACAGCCAAGGCAGAAGTCAAACGGCAGTTGGACTTAATCGAAAAAGAACTCTTGGCTGATGAGCAGGAACTCTTAAAACGTCAGGAACACGTTAAGGCTGCTAAAGCCCAACTGGAAGATGAAACCAATGAGTTCATCGCCCAAAATGCAGGAGTTTAAAACAATGACAGGACTAAAACCTATCACGTCCTTTTTGCAGCAGGCACAAGCTCTAGAACTTGATGTTGCTGTACTTAAAGCCACTAAGCGTGCCTTTATTGACACCATTGCTGTCATGTTAGCCGGTTCAAAGATCTCCCCTTTACCTCAAATCATCGCATCACTTCAAGACAAGGACGGTGGAACCACTATAGTTGGAAAAGGCTGCGGCTACAGTATCACAACGGCGGCTTTTGTCAATGCAACTGCAGCTCACGTACTGGATATGGATGACTGCGATCCCTATATGGGTCATCCCAGTGCGGTCCTGGTGCCGACAATATTAGCTTTGACTGAAAGTCTGTCGCTTTCGGGTCAAAAAGCCCTTCAGGCCTATGCTGCTGCCTATCAAGTCGGAGACGCTTTGGGTAAACAATGCTGTTATGACATCAGTGCTCAAGGCTGGCACGCTACATCAGTTTTAATGACACTCATCTCATCCTGGTGTGCTGGATTCCTTAGGGATTTCAGTGCTGACGAATATGAAAAGACCGCAACCGTTGCAGCATCTTTGGCTTGCGGTGTACGTGGCAACTTCGGTACTCCTGTCAAACCGGTTCATACCGGCATTGCTGCACGTAACGCTCTGTTAGTTTCCCAATTGGTTAAAGACGGCGTTTATGGGTCCGAGGATGCTCTTTTCGGAAAAGAGGGCTTTTTCAATCTGTTTGCTCATTTGAATTGGAGCGATCAGAAAACGCTCAGCCTCAAAGAGGAACTCCTAGAACGGCGTCCCCTCCTTGTGGGCACTCAGACCGTTAAGGTTTTCCCTTCCTGCAGCAGTAATCACCAAGCGGTTTTTGCTTTTTTGGATATTCTCAAAGAACATCCTGAGCTCAATAGTGACCTCATTTCATCCATTACAGTCTTTCTGAATAAATGGGCTTTAGGAGAATTGGTCACTCCCAAACCGAAAACCGGTGTTGAAGCCCGGTTCAGTCCGGCCTTTCATTTTGCTCTGGCATTAAATCATTTGCCGATCAGTCCCGATTATTTCCAAACGCAATGGGTTAAAAAGACGGAAATTCAAGACGTTATCAAAAAGACTGTTCTTCAACATGATCGCCAATACGATAATCTCTATCCCTGGCCGGCACGAGTGGTTGTTCAAACTACTGACGGACGGGAATATGTCAAAGTCAGAGACCACATACCTGGAGAGAAAAAATATCCTTTAACTGACGAAGAATTAGAAGAAAAGTTTTTAAATTGCTCTATGAGCGTCTTGGGAAAAGAAAAAGCAAAGAAATTAATTGAGAAACTTAAGCATTTGGAAAATATACCGTCAATGAACGAAGTGACTGCTTTAATGTATTAGACGGTATGCCGACCGCCTCTGTTTCAGAGGCGGTCTTGGACTATTTTGTGACATTTATCCAATCTGCTTTAAGAACCTCAGCCAGTAATTGCGTTTCGATTTTAACGGCATTATTCGCAGAGCCCGCGGCCGGATAAACGACGTCATATTTCTTCAGACTTTCATCTAAGAAAACTTCTACGCCCTCATGCAACGCAAAGGGACAAACACCGCCCATCGGATGACCGAATAAGTCTTCTAATTCAGACGCAGGGCAAAAATGTGAGGTTTCTTTAAATAATTTTTTAAATTTAGAGTTATCTAAACGCGCCTCTCCGGAGACTACAACTACCAAGCACCTCCCGCTTTTTAATTTAATAGCGAGAGTTTTGGCAATTCTATCCGGCTCACAGCCAAGCTGTTCTGCTGCGAGGGCTACTGTTGCTGAAGAGCCGGGAAATTCAAGATAACGCTCCAGAAGACCCTTTTCTTTCAGATAAGCTTTAACAGTTTCAACGCTCATAAGTCAAAAAGGGCGAAGCACAAAGCCCGCCCCGTAGAAAAAATTATTTTGATCCGTCTTTTTCTGAATCACCGCGACGGTCTTCGTGGTGATAGTGATGCTGCTCATGATGATGGTGGTGATGATGCTCTTCGTCACCGCAGCCGCAAGATTCACCATGTGCGTGATCGTGATGCCCACCGCAGCAGCACTCACCTTCTTCGTGATCACGGTGGTGATGGTGTCCGCCGCAACCGCAGGACTCACCATGTTCATGATCGTGATGACCGCCGCAGCAGCATTCACCTTCTTCGTGATCGTGGTGGTGATGGTGGCCGCCACAACCGCAGGATTCACCGTGTTCATGGTGGTGATGTCCGCAGCAGCATCCTCCGTGATGGCGCTTAGGCAGCTTAATCGGATCAAAAGGCATTTGAGCTTCTTCAAATTCAAGACCGGCCTCAGTGAGTAGTTTCAAAAGCTCTTCGTCTTTTGCAATCGCAAAGCCTTCTTCGATTTGAGCGACACGGACGCCATGGTTTAACAAAGCAACGGCTGCTTCGCTCACAAATTCTTCTTCGCCTTTAAGAATGAGAACAGATTCCGGTGCAGCATCGACTACATAGAAGTGACCGGCATCATCAAGCATGACGTCACCGACTTCAAGCTCACGGGCTTCTGTCACAGCAGTTTCAATAACGGTACCGTTCACATTGAGTTCTGCTGGCAACTGTGCACGTTCTTGGCTTGTTAAAGCGACGTGCTGAGCTCGATCCAAAATCACTTTAGCCGGTGTTGCTTCAGAGGCTAAAATTTTCGTAATTTTCATCGGGAATTCTCCAAAATCTTTTTTAACTTATAGCATCAAGAGCGTTGCTGAGACGGTCGACCGCAATCACTTCGAGACCTTCAATGGGCTGTTTGGGAGCATTTGCTCTGGGAATCACAGCCCGGGAAAAGCCTAATTTAGCAGCTTCTTTTAACCGTTCCTGACCGCGGGGCGCAGGTCTGATTTCTCCTGCCAATCCGACTTCACCGAAAACCACCAGGCCTTCAGGAAGTGCTTTATTGCGCATGGAAGAATAAATCGCCATCAAAACCGCAAGGTCTGCTGCAGGTTCGGTAATTTTAACCCCTCCGACCGCATTGACAAAAACATCCTGATCATAGCAGGCAAGACCGGCATGGCGGTGTAAAACGGCCAATAGCATCGAAAGACGCTGCTGATCAATACCGACGGACAAACGTTTGGGAGACGGCAAATGAGTCGTATCCACCAAAGCCTGTACTTCAACCAGCAAGGGGCGGGTGCCTTCCTGAGTCACCATCACAACAGAACCCGGGACATTGGCTTTGTGTTCTGACAAGAAAATGGCACTCGGATTATTGACTCCTTTAAGCCCGCGGTCGGTCATCGCGAAAACACCCAATTCATTCACTGCACCGAAGCGGTTTTTAAAGGCCCTAATCAGTCTGAAATTGGAATGGGTATCGCCTTCAAAGTAAAGTACCGTATCAACGATGTGCTCTAAAACACGGGGACCGGCCAATGAGCCGTCTTTAGTGACGTGGCCCACAAAAATTAAAGTAATCCCGGAACTTTTGGCGATTCGGGTCAGTCTTGCAGAGCACTCGCGCACCTGAGTGACTGAACCCGGCGCCGATTCCAGCTGATCCGAAAACAGCGTTTGAATAGAGTCAATCACGACAAACTGCGGTTTTTCAGCCAAAAGTGTTGCCTCAATTTTTTCAAGCTGAATTTCGCTCATCAGGCGAAGTCCCTGAGGGTCCAAGCCCAAACGCTTGGCACGAAGTGCAATCTGTCCGGGACTTTCTTCACCGCTTACATAAAGGCAGCGGACATTTTCGTGTACAAGCCGGTACATGACCTGAAGTAAAAGGGTCGACTTACCGATGCCGGGATCACCGCCGATTAATGAGACGCCGCCCGCGACAAGTCCCCCACCCATCACACGGTCAAATTCCTGAAAACCGGTCACAATACGAGGCACTTCCTGAGCCTGAACGTCATTGAGATCGAGCACTTCTGAAGCGGCAACGAGACCCTTATGTCTGCCGTCGCCGAACCTCGCAGCCGATCCGGTTTCCACAACAAATTCTTTTAAGGTATTCCATTCCCCGCAATGCGGGCAGCGCCCGGCCCACTTTACAGTGGTGCCGCCGCATTCGGAACAAAACCATTCAACTTTTTTCTTTTTGGTTGCCATCAGGTACCTGCTGTCTTCAAACTATTCCTCATCTTCAACAATCGGCACTCTGAGAGCAATTGCGCACATGAGCTCATAGCCGATCGTGCCGCACCGGGCAGCTACCTCATTGACAGAAATATGTTTACCCCAAAGCTCAACGACGCTCCCCAACTTTGCCTCGGGAATATCCGTGACATCAATCGTGAGCATGTCCATGGAAATGGCGCCGGCAATCGGAGCAATCTTCCCCTCAACATAAGTGGGCGTGCCGTCGGGCGTTGATCTCGGATAGCCGTCGGCATAGCCACAGGCCACAACCGCAATGCGTGAGTCGCGTTCAGTAACAAAACGCGAGCCGTAACCGATCGCTTCACCGGCGGGGACATTTTGAATTGCAAGAATTTTTGCCGATAAGGTCATTGCAGGGATAATGCCCAAATCTTCAGATGTGTAGTGACTGTCGGGACTCGCACCGTAAAGAGCAACGCCCGCGCGCACTGCATCTCCCTGAACTTCGCTGTGCCAAAGGGTTGCAGCAGAGTTAGCCATACATAGATGTTCGGGCTTGGGGTTCATTTGACCCATACGGCTTAACTGAATGGATACGGTTGCGGGTTTTTCAGTGCCGTATGTCGGTTCTGCATTGGCAAAATGGGTAACTGCACCCATTACCCGAACGCCTTCAATAGCCTTTAATTCTTCACTGACTGCAGACTCTTCTGTAGGTTGGAATCCCAAACGATTCATGCCGGAATTGATTTTGATGTGAACCTTAAGAGAGCGGTAAGGCGCATGGGCTTTGAGCATTTCAATCATGTGCCGATTGTGAACAATGGTTTCAATATCGTACTTTTCAAGTAACTCAATATCGGTTTCATCAAAAAAGCCTTCCAGAAGCAAAATACGCTTTTTCCAGCCGTTTTCTCTGAGTTTTTGTGCGTCACAAAGATCAATCAGCGCCAATCCGTCAGCGCTTTCAAAAGCGCGGGCTGCCCGTAAAAGACCGTGACCGTAAGCATTGGCTTTGACAACTGCCCATAAGGTGCGGCCTTTTGCCGCTTCACGCATTACCTGAAGGTTGTGTCTGAGTGCCCCCATATGAATGGCGGCTGTTATAGGACGAGGCATAAATCTGTACTCTACTAAATATTGAAGTCAGAACTTCTGAAAAACGTAATTTTTGAATCTTAGCGCAGAAGGTACTTTTTTTCTGTTTAGCCACGTTTTGTTACTATCTATAGGACATCACCCTAATATCAAACGCCATACGATGGTTTTTTCTTCTGCTAGAATCGTTCAGCTATAAGTATTCCAGGACTACTCTTTCATGAATCGCGGTTTTTATTCCATAATGTGCGCTCAGTTTCTCTCGAGCCTGGCAGACAATGCTCTCCTAATTGCTGCCATTGCGCTCCTGACGCAGATGAGTGCACCGGATTGGATGACGCCGCTTTTAAAACTCTTTTTTGTGGTGAGTTACATTTGTTTGGCAGCCTACGTCGGCTTATTTGCCGACTCTATGCCTAAGGGGCGCGTTATGTTTCTCACCAATATGCTGAAAGTCTGCGGCTGCCTATTAATGCTCTTTGGCTCGCACCCACTTTTAGCCTATGCGGTTGTCGGCATCGGAGCTGCAGCCTACTCGCCTGCCAAATACGGGATTCTCACTGAACTGCTGCCGCCCGTAAAACTCGTCTTGGCCAACAGCTGGATTGAAGGGCTCACGGTTGCCTCTATCATTTTAGGTGTAGTGATGGGCGGCGTTTTGATTAACGATGCCGTAAGCTACACGATCCTGCACAGCGGTTTTCCCTTTGAAGCTTTAGGAATCGCTTCTCCGGCTCAGGCTGCCATTTCAATCATCGTTTTAATCTATTTGGCTGCAGCGGCCGTTAACCTTTTAATTCCCGATACGGGCGCTCGTTACCCCAAAGCAGACTTTCGTCCCATTGAAACACTTAAGACTTTTTATCAAAGCTGCGCCATTTTGTGGAAAGACCGTTTGGGTCAGATTTCACTTTCTGTGACAACGCTATTTTGGGGAGCGGGAGCCGTGCTGCAGTTCCTGGTTCTTAAGTGGGCAGAATATGCTTTGGGCATGAATTTATCTGAAGGTGCCATCTTACAGGCGGTAGTCAGTATCGGCATTGCCATGGGGGCAGTACTGGCCGCACAGATGATCAGTCTCAAAAATTCACTCAAAGTCCTTCCCATGGGGGTGATTATGGGCGTGCTCGTGACATGCTCAGCCTACTTTAATCAGTCCATGGTGCCTGCCGGCGGCATGACCGTCTTTGGCTTTGAAATTTCCTGGGCAGTGGCCGTCGCCGTAGTAATCATGATTGCCGTCGGTATCTGCGCGGGCTTTTTCGTAGTCCCCATGAATGCCCTTTTGCAGCACAGAGGCTACGTCTTAATGAGCGCAGGCAAATCCATTGCCGTACAAAACTTCAACGAAAACCTTTCCATTCTTATCATGCTGGGCATTTATTCACTCTTGATTCATTTCGGAATGAGTGCCCCGGCTACAATGGTCACGTTCGGCGTGTTTGTGATTGTTTCTATGCTTCTCGTTATCCTGAAGCACACCAGGAACCAACGGGAATTTGATTCCACGCACCTGATCGGTGAAGATAAACGCCACTAAAAAGATTCCCGAATTTGCGTTAATGCAGATTAAGGAGCAGTTTCTTTGCGAGACTGAAATCGCGCCAGGCAGCAATTTTTTCTGTCGGAGAACGCAAAAGGTACGAGGGGTGATAGGTCACCACTGTCGGCACCTCTTTACCGTTGACAGCAATATGGTGCACTGAGCCCCTGAGTTTTCCGGTTGAAGTCTCAGTCTTTAAAAGAGCATGCGAAGCAATGCGTCCGGACAGCACAATGACTTTCGGATCCAAAAGCTCTAACTGACGGTTTAAGAAAGTCGCGCAAGCTGCAATTTCATTGTCATGAGGATCGCGGTTATTGGGCGGACGACACTTTAAAACATTGATAATCGCAACATCGGTTCCACGCCTAAGCCCCAATGCCCGAAGGATATTTTCCAATAGCTCCCCGCTTTTACCGACAAAGGGCTTACCCTGAATATCTTCATCTCGGCCCGGTGCCTCCCCGACGATCACTAATTTTGCCGTGCGCTCTCCCGTTCCGAAGACTGTTGATAGGCGGCTTTGACTTAAAGCCTTGCAGGCTGTGCACTGGGAAACCAGTTTTTCAAGTGTATGCCAATCTGCCTTCTGAGCTTCACTCAGCAGTTCAGAATCCACTTCAACAATACCCGGATCAGCAAAAGTGCGCTTAATGGGTTTTAACTCATAAGTTTTAGGCCTATGAGACTCGGGGCTCGTCAAAATAGCGTGCTCATGAGGCGAAGCTGAAGGTTTATCAGGCGTTGCCTGCAGGCGGAAAGAGTCTGTGCTTACTGAAGAAACCTGAGGTTGAACGGCTGCCGCTTCTGCAGTTTTTGAAACAGGGACTTCATTTTTAGTCTCGTCTTTAGCAATAGAGGCAGGCGACAAGGGATCATCCTCATCGCGCCCGATCCAAAGCGGACCGATATCCATTGCCATCCAAAGCCTGGCTGTCTCAGGGGTAAAAGTACTCATGTTGCTTAAAGAAGTTTTTGCATAACAATCGCATCTTCACGACCGTCACGAGTGGGATAGTAACCTTTTCTTCTCGAAATTTCCTGAAAGCCTGCAGACCGGTATAGTGCAATAGCCCGAGTATTGCTCACACGAACTTCCAAAAAGAGACTTTCCGCACGATTGGCAGTAAGACGTGAAATGAGTTCGGTTAAGAGTAATTTACCGTAGCCCTGGCCCTGATACTGAGGATCCACAGCAATGGTAAGCAGCTCAGACTGCTCAAAAATCTGCATATAAACAGCAGCGGCCAGCAATGTCTCACCGTCTCTGAGCAAAAGGAATTGATGACCGAATTTAAGCGAACCTTCAAAATCCTCTCTTGACCAGGGAAATTCAAATGCCCGGTGGTCAAGAGAAACTACCGCATCCAAGTCTTCAGGGGTTGCTGTACAAAAGTTAAGGCTCAAAGCTTTTCCCCTTTGTTGCGTTCATCAATGGTCAAAGCCACGTGATCGCGTACATAAAGCGGTGCGGCCTTCTCAGGATCGGTCCACAAACCCTCAAGAGACTTTTCACAGTCCCGGTACCACTCGATCATAAATCGTGCATCCGGATGGCAATACTCATTCTGAACGGTCAGCCCCATCTCATAGACACCGATTGCTGTCCCCACAGCCAATTTGACACCATGGCCGATCAGCCAATCATTAACCTCTGTGGGTTTAATGAGTTCTTCTTTAGTGCACTGTCTGAACCCCGCCTCGCTATTTTCATAGATGGCGGCATAACACTCATTCATTCGGGCATCATTTAAGACAGCCACTTTAGAAGCCTCATTGCGATAGTGATGAGCAATAGCCGTTAACGTGCTTGCGGGCAAAAGTTTTTTATCAAGCCCATAGCCCAAGCCCTGCGCAACGCCGCAGGCAATTCTGAGCCCGGTAAAAGAGCCGGGACCGACGCTAAATAAAATGCCGTCTAAATCCTTTAGTTCAATGCCGCACTCTTTGGCTAAATCACTGATCCAAGGCAAAAGACATTCTGAATGGGAGTTGCCCAGCTTTTCAGTTCGCGAGAGTGTCTTCTGTGGAGTGCTTAAAGCCACAGAGCAATACTCTGTCGCCGTATCAAACGCTAATAAAATGGGATTTGTGCTCATTGTCAGCCACTGAAAAATACTGTACGCGGGCTATCTTAGCACGGTTGAAAAGAAAGACCGGAAAATTATTGAGCTTTTTGAGAGGCTTCAGAAGCCGCATTTAAATCATTGGCTTCATCCAGAACACGGGCAGCGTGGGGATGGTGAAAGCGGTAATACTCAACGTGCATTTCACGAATCTGCTCGCGAAGTCTTTGACGCTCTTCCGGGCTCATGCGATATCGGGCCTGGCGGGCGTGCTCGGGCGTGCCGCAATTTTCCGGCGATACGTAACGCTTTCTGAATTTTTCTTTCATTGAAGGCGAAAATTCAGCTCGCATAGAGCGTCTTTCAGGTTCTGTCATACTGCGCCAATAAAAGCGCTGCATTCGGGGCGTTAAGAAAGGCCAGATTTCAGCACGCTCTTTAGCAGTCATCTCAGTCCAAAGTTTCGGCGTTTCATCGGATTGGGGAAGTGCAAAAAGGAGTTCGTCTGAAGACGGCTGCACACGATAACCGTGATGAGCTCCGGTGTCGGAGATCGGGGTTAAAAAAGGATGCGCAGAAACGGCTGCAGCCGTTCCAATGCACATTAAAGCAATCATTAACCGGGGTCCGACAGTTTTTACCATCAAAAGATCCTCTGCCAATACTGATTGGCATCCATTACACACTGCAGATAGTAAAGTTTTCACTGCCAAAAAGGTGAAACGAATTTTTAATGAATTCCGTTTTATGTAATTGAGTGTAAAAAAGAGCTTTTGCCCCCTTTACAAAACAAAAAAATAGTAGAGAATATAAATGTAACAAGATCGTGTTATTTTTCAATCTCTATTTTAAAGTGAGTTACAAATCATGGCAGAACGTACACCTAAATTACTTGTCGTTGACGACGACCCCCGACTTCGTGATCTTTTGCGCCGCTATCTCGGCGAAAACGGTTTCCAGGTTTTTGTCGCCGATAACGGAGTGACGATGAACCGTCTCTGGTTAAGAGAACGCTTTGATGCCCTTATTCTTGACCTGATGATGCCGGGCGAAGACGGTCTGCAGATTTTGCGCCGCCTGCGCGAACAAAAAGACATGACGCCGATCATTATGCTCACGGCGCGCGGCGAAGACGTTGACCGCATTGTGGGACTGGAAATGGGCGCTGACGACTATATTCCGAAGCCCTTTAATCCGCGTGAGCTTTTGGCACGCATTCATGCCGTGCTGCGCCGCCGTCCGGTCGCCGATGCCCCTGGTGCACCGTCTATGACCGATGAAGTGGTGAAGTTCGGTGAATTTGAATTGGATTTGGGTACCCGCGTGCTTCGTAAAAATGGTGACCCCGTACCGCTTACGACCGGTGAATTTGCTGTACTTAAGGCTTTTGCCCGCCATCCCAAGCAGCCTCTGTCGCGTGATAAGCTCATGGAAATTGCCCGCGGCCGTGAGTACGAAGCTTTTGACCGCTCACTTGACGTACAGGTCTCGCGCCTGCGTAAAATGATTGAACCGGATCCCTCTAAACCGCGCTTTTTACAAACGGTTTGGGGTGTGGGTTACGTGTTTATCCCCGATGGCGGTCAAGCAAATCAATAATTAACTGAGAGGCAGATTATGGCTTTGAAGTCACCGAGCCTATTTTGGCGAACATTTACGTTGCTGATGCTGCTTTTAATCATCACGGCGCTCGCGTGGCTTCAAAGTTTCCGCGTTCTCTCCGAGGTGCCTTTTTCTAAAGGCGTCTCTCAGCAGATTGTCTCAACGGTTAATCTCACGCGCTACGCACTCATTTCCTCCGATCCTAATTCCCGACCCGACTTGCTTCATATTCTTGCTTATCGGGAAGGCGTGCGCATTATCCCCAAAGAAAATACCGATGTCTGGAAGCCCTTGGTAGCCCAAGGCAGTATTCCTGAGTTGATTGAACATCAAACCAAAGAAGTTTTGGGTAACGACACGATTGTTGCCGGTCAGGTCAACAATGAACCCGGCGTTTGGGTCTCCATGCAGATTGAAGGCGATGACTATTGGCTTTTAATTCGAAGTGACCTGTTGGATCCGCCCTTTGGTACGGCCTGGATCTGGTGGGCATTTGTTGCATTCCTCGTC
>ENA-UEQB01000137-UEQB01000137.1-human-gut-metagenome-genome-assembly--contig:-NODE-137-length-65973-cov-11.022536_pt1 | contig 65973 bp, 57 predicted proteins | sample MGYA00242901_ERZ507918 | MGnify/ENA primary metagenome ERZ507918 (study PRJEB26167, sample SAMN06115405) | human gut metagenome | host: Homo sapiens | place: China:Sichuan | collected 2016-04-06... | reverse complement strand
TTTTAATTCGAAGTGACCTGTTGGATCCGCCCTTTGGTACGGCCTGGATCTGGTGGGCATTTGTTGCATTCCTCGTCGGTACCATGGGTGCCACGGTTTTGACCCAGCGCACGGTACGCCCCTTGGCAGAATTAAGCGCAGCAGCTAAAAAATTAGGCCGGGGCGAAAAACCTGAACCCTTGCCCGAGAAAACCCGCACGGCTGAAATTGAAGCGGTTAATAAAAGCTTTAACCATATGGTGCAGGAACTTGAGCGCATGGAAGATGACCGCGAACTTCTTTTAGCGGGTGTATCTCATGACTTGAGAACCCCACTGACGCGCATGCGTCTTGAAATTGAACTGGCAGACCTGCCGGACGATTCTCGCGACGCCATGGTAAGCGACTTGGAACAGATGGAAAATATCGTCAACCAGTTTATGGCGTACGCCAAACGCAGCAAACAGCCGCTCGAACGGGTTGATTTGGGCGCCATGGTCTATGAAACGATTGATGACATGCGCCTTCGCACCAAGCAGGATGTACGTATCGAAACGAGCATCATGGGTAACCTCTTTGTGATGGCTTACCCCACTGAACTCGTGCGTGCTGTCCAAAACCTGCTTGTGAATGCCGATCGCTATGGCCGAACGGTCGATTCAGGACTTTTGGAACTCAACATTCAGGTCTTGCGTCAGGGAGAAGATGCCGTTTTAAGAATCTGTGATAAAGGCGTAGGCGTTGCCCCCGAAGAAATGGCCCGTATCGTTCGCCCATTTGAAAGAGGCGATACGGCTCGCGGAGGCGCGAAGGGCGCAGGGCTCGGTCTTGCGATTGTCGTTCGTGTCGTCAAGCGCTCGGGCGGTCGAATCAAATTGTCGTCCAACCATCCGCATGGCCTGATTGTTGAGCTCGTGATGCCGCTTGCCAATAAGCGAAACGAAAAACCGGCACTCGAAGAACAGACGGCACCGACCGATACACTCCTGCCGCCCAAAGGCAAAGAATAACCGGATAACGGTTAAAGCGCCTCAAGCAAAGCGATCGCATGAACTTCGATCGCTTCTTTTTGGCCGACTGCGTCACACCCTTCTTTGGTCTTGGCTTTAATATTGACGCGTTGTAAATCGACTCCAACGCAGTGCGCCACAGACTCACGGATTTTATCCATATGCGGTGCTAATTTCGGCGCTTGTGCAATAACAGTTGCATCGATATTAACGATTGCCCAGCCGGCCTTCACCACAAGAGCGACGGCCTGAGACAAAAGGACTCGGCTGTCAGCACCTTTATAGGCGGGATCGGTGTCCGGGAAATGCCTGCCGATATCCCCGAGTCCCGCGGCGCCCAACAGAGCATCGGTAATAGCATGCAAAAGAACATCTGCATCAGAATGCCCCAAAAGCCCTTTTTCATAATCAATCTGCACACCGCCCAAAATTAAAGGACAATTCTCAACCAGGCGATGCAAGTCATAGCCCTGTCCGATACGAAAACTCATTTTGTTTCTCTTTTTCTAAAAAATTTTGCACAGCTTCAATGTCTTCCGGATAGGTCACCTTGATATTAAAGGGCGATCCTGAGACGACGCCGACTTTGGCACCGACCTGTTCCATAGCACCCGCTTCATCGGTTACCGATTCAAGATTGGTTTTTAATGCTTCAATCAGGGGCTTTGCACGAAAAACCTGTGGAGTCTGCGCCCGATAGCAGTGCGAACGGTCAATCGTTTTTTCGATGAGACCGTTTTTGCCCACCCATTTAATGGTATCGGTGACAGCAATGGCTAAAATCGCTCCATCGAGCTCTCGGCTCTCAAGTGCCTCATCCAGTCTTTTAATGGATAAACCATCGACACAAGGGCGAGCCGCATCATGAACATAGATCCAGTCATCAGCATCCGGACAAAGAGCATTAAGACCGTTTAGGACAGATTCTGCCCGCGTTTTTCCACCGCAGCGAAATACGGTCACAGGGCCTTGAAATCTGCAACGGTCGATGTAGCTGTCGTTGGCTGAGACAACCACTGCGATTGAATCAAAAAAATCCATGGCAGCCAAGCGATTGACTGTCACTTCCAACATCGTCTGAGCATCAGAGAGCGGCAGGTATTGTTTCGGGTAGCCGATTTTCATCCGCTCTCCGACTCCAGCGGCCGGAATCAATAATCTTTTCTTACTCATAAAGCTAACGTCTGCCTAAAACGAATATTGTCGCAATGATAAAGGCAAAACCCAAATAATCCATTAAAACAAAGTGTGTACCGAAAAAGACCACGGAAAAAATTGCTGCCGATATCGGTTCAACACAGGCAATCATACTGGCTTTGACGCTGCCCAAATCGGCAACCCCTTGCATATAGAGCATAAAGGCTGCAATTGTGCCAAGCAATATAATCAAAATCAGAGCCAGCACTCCATAAATATCCAGATGATACTCAATAGACGGGAAACCGATGGCTGCAGCAGTAATAAGGCCGCCTACCAACATTCCTACGCCCATTAAAGGCTGAGTCGGATATTTTGAAAGGAAGCGAGCCGGAAGTATTGTATAGACGGCAATACCTAAGGCACTGGCCAATCCCCAAAAAAGCCCCTGAGCGGAAATAGCCAAATGCGTCACATCACCGTGAGTTGCAACAAAAAACGTTCCTGCAAATGCGCAGCCGATGGCTAAAAGTTCCCGAGTTGAAGGTAGTCTTTTTTGCATCAGACAAACAGCCGCCAAAATGAAGACCGGATTGAAATACACGAGCATTGTCGCAGTGCCGGAATTGGTGTAATCAACGGCCGTCAGATAGCCGAACTGGCTGATCATCAATCCGCCCAGCGCATAAATGAGAATCCAAAGCCAATGCAATCCAGACTTGAAGATCGGGAGCATGGTCTTTTTGTGCGCCGGGAAAAAGAAAAGACATAGTAAGAACCCGGCAATCAACATTCTCACTACAGTGAGCCAGTCCGGGCGTACATCCTGATAGGAAAAGAGATACTGGCCGCAGGCACCGGAAAAGCCCCATCCGATACCGCCCGCAAGCGTGCAGACTATGCCGCGCCAAAGTTTAGAGTCCCCTGTTAATGCCATTCACCTCTCCTTTCGGGGACATGATTCTATATGAGCGATTGAAGTTTTTGAATCAGGCGAAATTTGGACTCCAAAATATCGAAAATTTCTAAAAAAAGCGATAATTAGCCTCCAACGAAAAAGGGATAGCTATGTTTGAAGCTCTTCGAGAAAGAATCCGTCGCGACATTACTCACTTGAGCAATAAAGCCAAACGCTCGCTCACTATTAATGCACCGAGCGCCGATGCCCTGTGGCTTTCACAGGCTGCACTGATTGCCCGTGAACAAAATAAAGTTTTGGTTCTGATTGCCGACAATGCCTCTCAGTGCCTGCGACTGCGTGACGATATGCAGTATTTCTCACCTGAGCTCAATGTAGCGTACTTCCCTGACTGGGAAACATTGCCCTACGATTTGGTGAGTCCCCATCAGGATTTGGTGAGTGAAAGGCTGGAAATTCTCTATAAGCTTTCGAAGCGAAAAGAGAAAAAAGATACGCTTGATGCCATACTGCTGACCTGCACCACTGCCGCCCAAACCATTGCCCCGCCGCAATATATGGCTGGCCGCGTCTTTTTCTTTAAAAAAGGAGAGGAAATTAATGCGGCCACATTACGCGAAAGACTCGTGAGTGCGGGCTATCAGCATGTGAGCCAAGTCGTTGCTCCCGGAGAATTCAGTGTCCGCGGCAGCCTCATTGACATCTTTCCAATGGGCGCTGCACACCCCTTCAGACTTGACTTATTTGATACCGAAATTGATTCAATCCGCACATTTGATCCGGATACTCAGCGCTCTTTAGAGCTCGTTGATGAAGTGCGGATCCTCCCGGGTAGAGAATTTCCGGTTGATGCACAGGCACTCGTTAATTTCAGAGCCAAGTGGCGTGAGCATTTTACGGGTGACCCCACTAAAGCCATCCTCTATAAAGATCTCAGCCACGGTGTGATTGATGCAGGCATCGAATACTATCTGCCTCTCTTTTTTGATCAAAAAGCGACCTTTTTCGACTACCTCAATCCCGATGAAACGCTGATCGGTCTTTTGGGTGACAATGAATCAGCTTTAAACCGCTTTTTCGAAGAAACGCAGGGACGCTATCAATTTCTTAAAGCCGATCCTGAGCGTCCGGTGCTGCTTCCGCAGTCGCTTTACATGAATAGCGAAGAGTTCTTTACTCAATTAAAAGCCTTTGTTCGCTTTCAGGCCAAAGTCGAGGCGTCGGAGCCCGCTAAGCGTGTTCTAGTTGACCGCAAGGCTCAAAACCCTGTCGAAAACCTTGAGCGTTTAATTGATGAGGAAAAAACAAGAAAGCACCGTGTGCTCATCATGGCGCCAAGTAACGGCCGTCGCGAAACGATGGCTCAGCTTTTTGACCGAAACGGCCTGAAAATCCCCTACACAGACAATTTCGAAAGTTTCTGTCGCTCACTTGACCCCGTCATGATTACGGTGGGTCCCCTTTACCAGGGAATGAGCATTGAGGGCATCACGCTTCTCACGGAAACCGAACTTTATGCCTCAACACCTAAACGGGTCTTAAGACGGCAAAGCCATGCCAGTAACGTCGATATGATGATCCGCGATCTGGCGGAACTGAAAATCGGCGATCCGGTTGTCCATCTGACACACGGCGTGGGTCGTTACGCCGGTCTTCAAACGATTCAAACCGGTAACGGCGAAGAAGAATTCTTACGCTTAGACTACGCCAACGATGCAAAGCTTTTTGTCCCTGTTGCCCAGCTGCAGCTCATTTCACGCTACAGCGGCAGTGACGCCGAGCACGCCCCATTACATCATTTAGGTAAAAATGATTGGGAAAAAGCCAAAAAGAAAGCCGCTGAAAAGGTACGAGACACAGCTGCCGAACTCTTAAACCTTTACGCATTAAGAGAAAAAAGTCACGGGCACGCTTTTCATTTTTCCCGAGCTGACTATGAGGCATTTGCCGAAAGTTTTCCTTTTGAAGAAACCGCTGACCAGCAGGCTGCTATTGAAGCGGTGCTCGATGATATGAAGTCCGACAAACCCATGGACAGATTGGTATGCGGCGACGTGGGTTTCGGGAAAACGGAAGTTGCCCTGCGCGCAGCTTTTGCTGCTGTCATGGGCGGAAAACAAGTCGCAATCCTTTGCCCCACCACGCTTTTAGCTGAGCAGCATGCCCACACGTTTAAAGATCGCTTCTCGGCCTGGCCCGTAACGGTTGCCGAGCTCTCGCGCTTCAGAAGCGCCAAACAAAGCGCCCAGGTAATTGAAGGACTTGAAAATGGCACAATCGACATTGTTGTCGGCACACATAAACTGTTATCCGACAAAGTGAATTTTGCCCGGCTCGGGTTAGTCGTCATTGACGAAGAACACCGGTTCGGTGTCAGACAAAAAGAAGTGCTCAAAAAACTCAGAGCTGAAGTTGATGTATTGACTCTGACTGCAACGCCTATTCCCAGAACGCTTGCCATGAGTCTTGAAGGCATCCGTTCCTTCTCTGTCATTGCCACGGCACCTGAAAAGCGGCTTTCCATTAAAACAATTGTGAGAAAAGAAACGCCTGAGGTGATTCGAGAAGCCGTCATGCGCGAACTTAAGCGCGGAGGCCAAGTCTATTTTCTTCATAACGATGTCTCAACGATTGAAAACAGGCGCGAGCAGCTCGCTCAGCTCATCCCCGAAGCCCGTATTGTGGTGGGCCACGGCCAGATGAATGAAAGAGAGCTTGAAAGCGTCATGCGTGACTTTTATCAGCAAAGATATAACCTTTTGCTTTGCACAACGATTATTGAAACCGGCATTGACGTTCCGAGCGCTAATACCATTATCATGCACCGAGCCGATAAATTCGGTCTTGCGCAACTGCACCAGCTAAGAGGCCGCGTAGGCCGCAGCCACCACCAGGCTTATGCTTATCTATTAACGCCCGGCAAAGATGCCATGACACAAAATGCTCAAAAACGGCTTGAAGCCATTCAAAACCTTCAGGACTTGGGCAGCGGCTTTTATCTTTCAATGCATGACCTGGAAATCCGTGGCGCCGGAGAAGTCCTGGGAGAACATCAGTCAGGTGAAATTGCCGCCGTGGGTTATGATCTTTATAACCAGATGTTAAGGCGCGCCGTCAAGAGCATGCGCAAAAATGAGTCTTTTGATTTGGATGAACCTTTTCAGGCCATGGCAGAAATCAACCTTCATGCACCGGCTCTATTACCTGCCGATTACGTGGAAGATGTGCACCAAAGACTCTCTTTTTATAAAGAGCTCGCAAGCTGCGAATCATTTAACGCCATTGAAACTGTTCGCGAGGCATTGGGAGACCGATACGGAAAGCTTCCGCCTCAAGCCAACACCTTAATTGAAACGCACCGACTTCGCCTTTACTGCCAGCATCTGGGTATTGAAAGAATCGAAGCAACTGAGTCGGTCATGATTATCACCTTTGCGGCAAAGCCCAATTTTGAACCGATGAGACTCATTGAAGTCATGCAAAAGAGCAAAAACATGCGCATGATGGGACCCACGAAACTTAAAATTGAAACTTCGACGCCGACGATTGACTCGCGCCTTGCGTATTTACGAGGATTTGTGAAGTCTCTTGATACAAAAGGATTAGCGGATAGGTGAAAAATTAAGGCTACAATGCCTTTGAGGACCCGAATTAAATAATTAGCGATGAAAAACTTTGTTTTAACTGCTCTATTTTGTGCAATGTTCGGCGCACAGTCAGCTGTTGCTGCAGGCGTGAGCTTTCAAGAGGCGCGCCTGATGATGCAGCAAAGAGCCGATATGCTCAAAATCAGTCAGGCTGAAATCGATCAGAAGACTCAGGAAATTAAAGAAGCCCGATCGCTTTCCGGCCCAAAAATCAGTCTGAATGCCCAACAGGTTGAAGGCCGCAAAGACATTCATATGGCTTTTGACAATCCCCTGGGCTCTGCCGGGGCGGTTTTCGGTCAAATGATGCCTCAGCTGCCTCAAATCGGCTCACTTTTGGGACAAAATAAATTCAAAATCGATATGGAAGAGGACATTTCCGGTCCGCGTGCTTCCATTGACCTGATGTGGCCGATTTATTCGGGCGGCGCCATCAGTGCAAAGCAAAACGCCACCGAAGCTGCATTGCGGCAGGCAAGAGCCGGATACGATAAAACGCAGGATGAGCTCGATACCCTCTTGGTTCAGAAATACTTTGGGGTGCAGCTTGCCCGAAGTATTGAAAAGTTAAGAGCCGATCTTTTAAAACAGCAGGAAAGAGATCTTAATCGGGCGAAGAAATTTGAAAAGGCCGGTCTTATTGCCAAGATTGAACGCATGAGCGCTCAGGTCAACCGTGATGCGGCTGAGCGCGACTATATAGCCTCACAAACTGACCGTCAGGTAGCCGAAACGGAACTGGCTGATTTACTTCGCGAAAATGAAGTGGGCAGCCTTGAAACGCCGATGTTTGTCACGAAGGACTTAAAGACGCTTTCCTATTGGCAGGATCTGGCAATTGCCAACAATCCCACGCTCAAAGCCCTTGAAGCTCAGCACGAACAGGCGCGTATGGGCGTGCAGGCTGCAAAAAGCACTTACCACCCCCAGGTGTACTTATTCGGTCATTACAACATGATTAAGCACTACCTCACGTTGCCTGAGCCCGACTGGATTGCAGGAATCGGTGTAAGTTTCACACTTTGGGACAACCGTGACCGCTCAGCTCGAGTGGGCGGTGCGCAGGCCTTAGTCAATAAAGCACAGGCCGCTCAAAGTCAGGCAAGAAACGAAATCAACAAAGTGGTTGAAGTGGCGTGGCTCAAGAGCACCCAGGCGCTTGAACAGTATCGTCTCACTACAAGCTCCATTGATCTGGCTAAAGAAAATGTCAGACTGCGTGAGCGCTCTTTTAAAGAGGGGCTCTCTACAGTCGATGATGTCAACGATGCCCGCAACAAACTCATTGCTGCAGAAGTGGCTCAAAGAGTGGCGGCCTATCGCTTTGTTGTCTCCTACTCCTTACTTCATGCCGCAAGCGGCCGGATGATCGATTTCATTGACTCCTTGACGCGACCGAATATAACGGTGATTGAACAATGACGCAGAAAAATACCAAACTCACAAAACCAGTTTTAATCGGTGCCGCAGCAGCCTGTGCTTTAGTGCTTGCGGGCGGCTTTTGGATGGGAACACATCCTGCAAAAGAGCCTTTTTACGGCGTGATGCAGGCTAAAACCGTGGATGTTGCTGCTAAAGTCACCGGACGCATTGATTCGCTCATCACTCATGAAGGCGACAACGTAAGCGCCGGGCAAACTCTGATGACGCTGGATATTCCGGAAGTTGAAGCTAAGTTAAGAGAAGTTGAGGCTTTGAAATCAGCCGCTGCCGCCAAGGCAAGCCTTGTCGATGAAGGCGCACGTCCCCAGGAAATTCGTGCTGCCAAAGCGCAGATGCTTCGAGCTCAAGCCGGTCAGCAATTGGCTCAAAAAACCTACACCCGCGTTCATGCCCTTTATAAGGAAGGGCTGATTTCCAAACAAAAGTACGATGAAGCTTTGGCCCAGAAACGAAGTGCTGAAGAGCTCCTGGCTGCAGCGCGCGAGCAGTACGATATAGCCCAAACCGGTGCCCGAAGCCAGGAAAAAGAAGCCGCAGGCGCACTCGCTGCACAGGCTGAAGGCGGTGTTGATCAGGTGGCAAGCCTTGTGAAAGAGAAAAATGTGACCGCACCCATTGCAAGTGAAGTCTCTCGCATCTATGTTGAGGCCGGTGAGATTGCGGCAGCGGGTCTGCCGCTCGCCACTTTAGTGGACTTATCCGATCAATGGGCTGTCTTTAATATCCGAGAAGACGACATGGTCCGTGTAACGAAGGACGCGGTGCTTAAAGCCGAAGTTCCCGCTTTGGGACTCAAGGACGTACAGTTTAAGGTTTACTTTATTAACCCGAGAGGCGACTATGCCACGTGGCGCGCAACGCGACAGTCAAGCGGCTACGACTTAAGAACGTTTGAAGTGCGTGCCCGCCCTGTCAAGGCTGTCCCCAATCTTCGGCCCGGCATGAGTGTCATTGTTAACCGCTAGTCTTAGACATTATGGATTTCGGGGCACTTCGAGCAAGCATTAAGCGTGAAGTCTCAGCAGTGATGGCGGATCGATGGGACATTGCGATGTTTATCGTGATGCCCGTCATCTGGTGTTTGCTTATCGCCGGACTATTTGGCGACGGCATGATCCGTAATGTCCCCGTAGGCATTGTTAATTTAGACAATAAACCCGAGTCGATAGAGTTAGAAGTTAAGCTGGATGCCCTACCAAGCGTTGAGCTCGTGAGCTTTACCTCTCCCCTAGCCGCAGATGAAGCTATTAAGCGAGCTGACATCTATGCCTATGTTGTCATTCCGCACAATTGGCTTGACAGAGGCTCAAAACCCACGGGAGCATCGCTTGAGCTTTACTTTCCCAAAACGCTCTACGCCATTGCAACAACGCTTGAATTGGATATCAAGCAGGCACTTTTAGCTTTTCAGACTGAAAAATTTCAGCGCCTGGCCCAGAGTGCTGGTTTAAATAGTGACCAGACCGAAAGAGCTACAGCGCTCGTGAGTGTTCACTCGGTCACGCTCGGTAACATTGCTTTTAATTTTCAGGCCTATATTCTGCCCACGCTCATCCCCGGTATTTTGCATTTGGCGCTTGCTTTGGCTCTGGCAAGCCGCCTCTTACTTGAGTGGCGGCAAAAGACAGTCAATGATTGGATAAATACCGCCAAGGGCAGTCCCTTCATTGCATTTTTAGGGAAAGCCATCCCCTGGTGGGGGCTTTACACGTTCTACGGCTTTTTATACGTCGCTGTCATGACGGGCTTTCTTGGCTGGTGGGTACAGGGGTCGCTTATTTTGTGGCTCTTTGGCCTTGCTCTATTTATGGCAGTGATGTGCACTCTGCCCGTCTTTCTTATCGGCATTGTGATGCCGTTGGGCTGGGTGATTGTTTTAAGCTGCACCGTGGGCTACATTGCTCCGATCTTCCCCTACACCGGTTTTTCTTATCCGCTTGACTCCATGGCCGAGCCCATTCAGTGGCTTGCCATGATGTTTCCTCTGACGCATTACTTCCAGTTTCAGGGCGAGCAGTGGATATTAGACGCGCCGATCATGAGTTCACTATGGACACTGGGGAAACTCTCTTTATTTGCCCTCCTTTGGTTCGGGCTCGGGTATTTATTTTTTAAAAAGCGCATCCCTGAAGAATGTGCTCTTGAAAAGGAGAGCACGAAATGAGAGCACTGACCGTATTCATTGAGACCATCCGCAAAGCCGTTTTCTCTCATGACAGCTTCATGATCTTTGCGATCGCCTCGCTTTTTTACCTGGTTTTCTATGCTCTTCCCTATGACAATCAGATTATCGTCAGGGTGCCGACTGCCATTGTCGACATGGATCAAAGCCGCTTGTCACAGGATTTAACCGATAAGATCGAGTCCACCTCGGTTGTTCAAGCCGTTTTAAAGACTGCAGACTTCAGGCAGGCGCAAAATGCCTTCCGACGCTCCGAAGTTGACGTCATGATTGTGATCGGTGAAAACTATGCTGAAAATATCGGACGCGGAGAGCAAAGCGTTGTGACGGTTTTCTCCAACGGAGCGCTGCCCGTGAAAGGCCGAGCGGTGACTGCTTCGCTTCTCACGATTGTGGCCGAAGAAAATATTGTTCATTCGGCTAGCCGCCTCGTCGCTCAGGGGCTTAACCCCATCCTCGTCAAACAAATGAGCATGGCGCCTGCCGGTTTCAGTTCTCAGGATCTTTTCAACAATATCTCAGGTTACGGTTACTACACGGTCCCGATGGTGGCTATCGTCATTGTTCAGGCTGTGCTTTTGTTCGGTGTGGGCATCGCCCTGGGCGGTTGGCTCTCAGCAGACAATGCTCCTGAGTTTTTTAATCATGCCATGCAGTCGCCTTCAAACTTCATGCCGGTTTTCCTGGGATTTTGGTTTATTGCCTTTTTCTGGGCGTGTTTTATTGAAGGCTTCGGACTCTCGGTTTTAACGATGCCGACGTTAGGCAATCTTCCGGCAACCTTGATTGCCATCATTGCCTTTACGCTTTCATTAACGGCACTGGCAGTTTTTCTCGCACTCTGGATGAACACGAACCGTTATGCCGCAGGTCTTGTCTTGGCCTCTGCTCCGAGTGTCTTTCTCTCGGGTTTGGTTTTCCCGATGGAAAACTTTGCAGCCTGGGTTCTGCCTTTTGCCTGGATGATTCCGACAACACCGGGCTGCCAGGCCATTGTCCTTGCAAGCCAGGAAGGCGCCGCTTTCTCTGATATCGCTTCTTTAGTTCTGATTAGTTTGCTTCAGGCTGCGCTTTACGGAGCATTGGCTTACCGTATGCTTCAAAAACGCATCGCTGAGAGAAAAAAGAAGTCAGAGGCTTAACGCATCCGATTATTAATGGAGACAAATTGAGGTTCCTTCATCGAGCCTTCAATTACGTCAATTCGGTGGCGAAGCCAATCGGTTGAACCGTGCGTTTCGTAGTATCTGGGATTGGATAAAATCGCCGCCAGCCACACACTTTGCCAATGAGTGAGGTTTCTTGCGCTGATGCCATAGTAGTGTCTTGCTGCAGCCTCCACGCCGAAAATCCCCTCACCGAATTCGGCAATATTTAAGTAAGTCTGCAAAATTCTGCCTTTTGACCACGTTGCATCCATCACCAAAGACAGAATCATTTCCTGAAACTTTCTCAAATAACTCTTTTCATGTGTTAAAAAGAGATTTTTAATGGTCTGCTGCGTAATCGTTGAGCCGCCCGGTGCCCGCTCGCCTTCAATCACATTATTGACAAAGGCCTCACCCGTCGCCTTCCATTCAATGCCGAAATGCTCCATGAAATTCACGTCTTCAGCCGCTACAGTGGCTTTGACCATATCTGAGGAAATGTTTTTGAGTAAAACGGGCTTAAACTGAACTTTGCCTAAGCGTTCTTTCTCACTTTCAATATAAGCTGAGGTTTCAATAGGGCTGATGCTGTACCAGAGAACCTGAACGATGTAGTAGCCCTCAATCAGTAAAAAGAGGCCAAGAGCCAATGCGAAAAGACGTTTGATGAAGTGTCTGATTCGCATAAGCTCTGCCCTATTTGTCCGTCACATGAAGACCGATCAGGTCATACTCCTGATTGGCCGTCACTTTAACATCAACGATGTCACCGGGATTAAGGTGTGTTTTGGTTGTCACATAAATGATGCCGTCGATTTCAGGTGCATCGGCCGTTGTTCTACCGATCGCCACACCATCTTCATCTTCGGGTTCATCAATGATGACTTTTTGAATCGTGCCGATTTTCTTAGCCATTCGTGCTTCGGAAATCTTGGACTGAACTTCCATAAAGCGATCACGCCGCTCTTCGCGCACTTCATCGGGCAAAGCACCGGGCAAGTCGTTGGCCGGCGCTCCTTCAATGGGTGAATAGGCGAAGCACCCCACGCGATCCAACTGTGCTTCTTTTAAGAAATCGAGCAGATACTGAAATTCTTCTTCAGTTTCACCGGGGAAACCGGCGATAAAGGTCGATCGGATGGTTAAATCCGGGCAAATCCTGCGCCAGGCCTGAATGCGCTCAAGCGTTTTTTCGGCAGCCGCCGGCCGCTTCATCGCTTTAAGTACACGGGGATGAGCATGCTGGAAAGGAATATCAAGGTAGGGCAGAATCTTGCCATCGGCCATCAACTCCACTACTTCATCGACTGCCGGATAGGGATAAACGTAGTGCAGACGAATCCACATGCCGAGATCACCCAATTCGCGTGCCAAATCAAAAAGGCGCGTGCGAAAGGCTTTGCCTTCATCGGTAAAGTCAATTTTGTAGCGCAGGTCAACGCCGTAGGCAGAGGTATCCTGGCTGATCACCATCAGCTCTTTCACACCGCTTTCACAAAGAATCTCCGCTTCGCGAAGCACTTCCGAAATCGGTCGGCTCACCAGTTTGCCTCTTAACTGCGGAATGATGCAGAAAGCGCACTTATGGTTGCAGCCTTCACTGATTTTGAGGTAGGCGTAATGTGGCGGGGTGAGTTTCAAACCGGCCTTCGGCACCAAATCCCAATAAGGGCTGTGTGGTTGAGGCAGATACCGGTGCACGAGCGAATAGACTTTATCGAATTCGCCCGGTCCCGTTATGCCTAAAACATCCGGACAGACATCATCGAGGTAGGCCGTACCGTCAAGGTGCTTTTTAGCGCCTAAGCACCCTGTGACGATCACGCGGCCGTTTTCCTGCATGGCTTCGTTGATTGCTTCAACACTTTCGGCCACCGCTTCATTTAAAAAGCCGCAGGTATTGACAATGACCAGATCAGCATCACTGTAAGAGCCCACAATCTCATAGCCTTCGGCTCTTAACTGCGTCATGATGCGTTCGGAATCCACGAGTGCCTTCGGGCACCCCATGGAGACCACCCCGATTCGTCCGTTATTTTTCATGTCTTTTAAGCCTTAATCCAGATCATGGCCGCGTGACGCCCCGTTTTGCCGTCACGGCGATAACTGTAGAAAAGTTCGGCATTGGCGTAGGTGCTGTGGCGTGCCTCAACCACGTCTTCCACACCGACCTGCAGCAGTGCCATGCGGGCTAAAGTTGTAAGCGAACAAAGGTACTGTCCGTTTTCTTTTGCTCTGAAAGCCATTTCTGCGCCGCTGATCGTCTCTTTCATTGCTTCTAGGACTTCAGCCCCCGTTTCAAAATCATCATCTCCGATTCTCGGTCCGAACCAGGCAATAAATTGAGCGTCAGGGTTGCCGATGCGTTCACGCAGTCTTTGAATGGTTTTCTGAAGGATCCCGCCCGCAAGGCTTCTCCAGCCGCAATGCACGGCGGCTACAGCCTTACCTTCTTTTTCAGCAATCAGAACCGGCAGGCAATCGGCCACCTGAACCACACAAACCGTATTAGGTGTTACTGCAGTACTGGCATCGGCTTCTTCTTCAGGCTTTGCAGTTTCGGCATCGACAACCTCCGTGCCATGGACCTGCTTGAGCCACTTGGGATCAGCGGGCACAAGCTGCGCGGCAAGCTGTCTGTTCATATTCACGCAGACAGGAACGTCGCCCGTGTAAAGTCCGACATTAAAGCCCCCTATTCCGTCTTTGTCTCCGAAGGAGCCGGAGGAAACACCGCCCGCACGAAGCGTCATCAAAGCATCAACGTTAACCGGGCAAATGGCACTCCAATCGGGCTGCATAATGGCTAAAGCCGGTTTGGTTGTATCGTCAATCATTTTCAGAAATCCTATTTTTCAAAAACTGTTACGGGTTCATCGGTCGGACCGAAACCCAGTTCATCCATGAGTTGTGTTAAATCGGCCGGAGCCGGGACAAACCACTGCATCGCTTCACGCGTCACAGGATGAATCAGCCCGAGTCTAGAAGCATGCAAAGCCTGACGTTTCATTATGGCTAAAGGACAATCTTCGGGCAACTTACCCATTTTACCTTTATAGACAGGATCTCCGACTAAGGGCAGACCTGCCCACTGCATGTGAACACGAATCTGGTGCGTGCGGCCGGTATCAAGCCGGCAGGCAACCCATGACACTTTAATGGGTGTCTGACCGATTCCGGGCACAAAACCCACATCCACACACCTTACATGTGTTTTAGCTTCTTTGGCTCTCGGGCCCTGACCGACACAGAAGCGCATGGGAGATCGCGGATCTCTCATAATGGGCTCTTCAATGAAACCTGCCTCAGGCGCTTCACCAAAAACAATCGCCCAGTATTCGCGCTTAACTGTCCTTGCCTGAAGCTGACGAATAAGATCGGTTTGCGCTTCAATAGTCTTTGCAACCACCATGAGCCCCGTTGTGTCACGGTCGAGTCGATGCACGATACCGGCACGAGGCAGGGATTTTAATTCGGGATTACGAGCCAAAAGTCCGTTTAAAAGCGTGTCGTCCCAGTGGCCGGCCGCAGGGTGAACAACGAGTCCTGCCGGTTTATTGACCACGAGCAAAGCGTCATCTTCATAGACAACATCAAGATCCATCGGTACGGGTTTAAAGGCCAACTCTTCGGGGCTGGGCTGCTCCAAAACTTCAATTTCGTCGCCTGCTGCCACCTTCTGGCGAATCTTTGCGGCTGTTTCGCCATTGACGGTCACCGCCCCCTCTTCGATCCACTTTTGAAGGCGGGCACGTGATACTGAAGGCATTAAAAGGGCAAGCACTTTATCCAGACGCTCACCTGATCCTTCATCTCCAACAACAAAATACAGAGCTTCTTCGGAACTCGCTGACATACAAATCCTTAAAAATCACTTGAGTCTGAGGCGGTCTGATCGTTATAATCCGTGAATCAATTGACCGCATTACTCTAGAGTCACATCAATGGCACTAACTTTACATCAATTGCGCACCCGTGCGGCAACTCTTATTTTAGCCGCCACAGCAGCCGCCCTTGGCGCCGGCTGCACGCAAATCGAAACAGATATTACCCAAGGCTGGGACGCTGACCGTCTGTACGAAGAAGCTCGCACTGCAGCTGAGGACAGCGACTGGGCCCGGGCGCAAGATTATTACACAAAATTGGAAAGCCGTTATCCGTTCGGCCGCTACGCTCAGCAGGCGCAAATTGAAAGCGCCTATGCTTATTGGCGAGACGGCGACGCTGCCCAATGTATTCAGGCCTGTGACCGCTTCCTGCGTCAATATCCGAACCACGCCAACAGCGACTACGTACTCTACCTCAAAGCGCTGGCCACTTTAAACCAACGCGACACGGTGTTTACGCTTTTGCTCACCAATGACATTTATGAGCGTGACTCCGACGCAGCGCAAACGGCTTTTGATACGTTTAAAGAATTGATCGAACGTTTCCCGCAGTCGCGCTACGCTCACGAAGCCCGCCGCCGCATGCATGAACTTGTTTTGTCTCAGGCTCATCATGAGTACAACATTGCGAAGTTCTACTACGATCGACACGCTTATGTGGCTGCCATTGAACGTGCACAAAATGTCGTGAAGACATTCCAGCAGACGCCTTATTCCGATGACGCACTTGAATTGATTCGGGACTGCTATCGGGAATTAGGCGTCACGGATCTGGAAGGTGACGTTAATCGAGTGCTAGAACTCAATCAAAACCGACAGCGCTAAAAGATCTAACTACGAGGACTCCCGCAGCTGCGGGAGTTTTTGTATGTGCATACAGTTTTCAGACTTGGTCAGAAGTTTTTTAATCGGTTAACTTAAAAATCTTTTCTATCTCAGTCGTTTCCATATCACCGATCCAAGTCTCACCGCTCTGCACCGTCAAATCCGCCAGCTCTTTTTTGCTTTTGAGCATTTCATTAATTTTTTCTTCAAAAGTGCCTGCCGTGACAAAACGGTAAACCTCTACATCTTTTTTCTGGCCGATACGGTAGGCGCGATCGGTTGCCTGAGATTCAACCGCAGGATTCCACCAAAGATCGTAATGAATGACCGCTGATGCTGCCGTTAAATTCAAACCTGTCCCTGCTGCCTTTAAAGATAAAATCATGACTTGAACAGATGGATCAGTTTGAAATTCATCAACCATCCGACTGCGCTCTTTAATAGATACCCCTCCATGCAGGAAAGGTGCTCTGAGATTCATCGCTTTTTGAATCCACGTCTGAAGTCTTAAGCCCATTTCCCGATACTGAGTAAAAATAAGAACTTTGCGGCGAGCCTCAAGGTTTTGTCCAATAAGTTCCAATAAAAGCGTGCCTTTACCAGAGTCCGGTGTCTCAGTCTGAGTTTTCAGATATTGCGAGGGAGAGTTACAGATTTGCTTGACTGACGTCATGAGTTTGAGCACCAAGGCTCTCTTTTTCATCTTAAAGTCACTTCCCTCTTCTTTTGCCGCATCCTCAACCTTTTTCATCTGCTTTAATGCAGAGGAAAGCACTTTTTGATAGAGAATTGCCTGATCAATTGTCAAGGGGGCAAATTGATCGCAAAGAAGCTTTTCCGGTAAGTCGTCGATAATACTTTTATCGGTCTTCAGGCGCCTCAACATAAAAGGCCGTGTCAGAGCTCTCAAAGCATCAATGACTTTCGGATCACGATCAGACTCAATAGGTGCTGCAAAGGTACGCTTAAAGTCCGTTTCTGAACCCAAAAGCCCCGGCTCAATAATCGAAAAGATCGACCAGTACTCCATCAGATGGTTTTCAACCGGTGTGCCGCTCATAGCGATGACCTGTTGTGCTTTTAACACCGAAAGAGACTGAGCAAGGCTCGTCGCATGGTTTTTAACGGCCTGCGCTTCGTCAATCACCAAGAGCCTCCAGGGCATAAGTGCCAACTTTTCTATATCCCTTCTCACAACCCCGTAAGAAGTTAAAAGAACGTCGTAGTCGTCTGAGTTGGGTATTGCCCTTTCAGAGCCGTGGTAAAGACAGCAGCGCAGAGTCGGGGAAAACTTTTCGATTTCCCGGCTCCAGTTTGTCAATAGCGTAGTGGGCACAACAACGATTACCTTTTTTGCTTCAAATTCTCGGGCTTCTTTTAAGGCGGTAATAGCTGCAATCACCTGCAGTGTTTTTCCCAATCCCATATCATCAGCAATCAATGAGCCCAGTCCTAAGCGAATATTTTTAATGAGCCACTCATAGCCTCTTTGCTGATAGGGTCTCAGAGTCGCTTTTAAAGTTTGCGGAACTTTGACCGCTTTAACCGTTTCAATATTTTTGAGCTGCTTTTTCAGTTCATCACCGACATGAACTTCAATTCCGTCAACCTCACCGGTTAAAAGTGCTCTGACCTTTTCAAGAGGACTGTATTTCGGAGCATTCTTAAGTCTTTCTCGGTACTTTTCTATTTCCTGCGGATCGACATAAACATACTGATCACCCCAGGGGATGACTTCGCCAGCGTGCTGCACCAAAAGAGCAAACTCCTCTTTTGATAAAGTCGAGTCCCCCAAAGCTATCTGATAGCTGAAGTCGCTAAGACTCTCCTCAGAGAAAAAGGATGAAGACGCTGAAGCAGAAGTAAGTTGCGCAACCAAAGTGGGCTTAAGAAGTTTCTTTAACGATAAAGGCATCGACACGGCGATGCCCAAAAGGGTTAGACCCTGAGAAACATCAAAGAGAAAGTCGCGAAGTTCTGAGGCGGCAAGCCTGACGGTTTTTGTTGTCGCTTGCGTCAGATCGTTAAAGACGGGGTAAAGGCTTTGCAGCGTCGAGACAACATTTAATGCTGCATAGCGCTCTTTTTCATAATCTTCTGACTTCAAAAGCGTCTTCAGGTCAATGGGCTTATCCTTACCCTCTTTAGCCTTAATCAGAAAGTGCAGGTTAAGAGCTCCGTCTCGGGTTTTTCGCAGGGCAATTTGCGGCAGCCACGGGAAATTGAGCGTGAGATTAAGTACTCTGAGGTAGCGCGCAAAATGTTCGGCCAAACCGGGTTTAACCTCTGCACAAAGCTCTGCGGCAGAGGGCGAAGCAAACAAAACGGCTCCCCCGTCAAAAGAGGCATTTTTAGAAAAAAGCCGGTGCCAATAAGTCAGTGCCAAAGTAAGCGCCATGAAGCTTTTTTGAGCTTCGGTTTTTATTGGCAGACCATCGAAGTTAAAGAGTTCCTGCAGCTCTTCTTTAAAGGCCTCTGTAAAGTCTCCTGCCGCTCGAGCGACAGTGTTGAGGCGAACCGCAGGAATCCAGTAAATAACAGGCCATGGGTTAGGATCCATAGGAGAGACAACCGTCACCGGAATAACGGCTCTGGCTCGATAAAGCCTGTGAGTGAATCGGAAAAGCACCCGCAGAGCATAAAGCGTTGGACTTAACTGTTCTCGACTTACCCCTTCAGGCAAAGTCATTAAAGCACTGATTAAACGGAGCGCCTCATTTGAAGTGAGTCTCTTTACCTTTTCATCATAAAAATCAAAATCTCTCTGATTGCTGGCGTCTAGCCTGAAGCTGAAACAATGGCGATTGTATTGACGAACTTCTTCGAGGATCTTTTCAGTGAAAAAAGCACCGGCGTCATCCTCAAACGGAATAAAAAGCGACTCAGCGTAAGCGGCATTCTTTTTGAGGCACTTTAAAAGTTGAGCCGGGAAATCACGACTTTCCGAGAGGGCAAAACGTTTGGGCAAAAGAGAGAATATCCGCTCGCCCACGTCTTCTATCGGGGTCAGAGGCAAAGTTTTGAGCGTGTAGCGGCTGCTTTTTTCTTCGGTGATGATCGCCTCTGCAGCAGGCAGCAAATCAGAAAGTGTGCAGGGATGATCGGCCGTAGCATCTTCAAGTTCAAGACCTGCTTTACTTAATTTTTCCAAAAGGTTAACGCCGTGAAGCGTAAAGAGAATAAAGGGATCGTTATCAATTTCTCTGGAGAGCCAATAAATCACTGCCGCAATGTGTTTACAAAGCCGCGCTGAATCGGGGCAGCTGCAGGAGAGCTCTAAATCGAGTCTTGAAGACGGAAAAAGGTCAAGTCCCAACTGATCACAAAGCGTTTTGACTTCAGAGGGCAAATTGTGATCCAGTAATTGTGCTAAAAGGTCCGGCCTTGATTTAATGGCATTGACAAGAGCATCAGTGTCTTTTAGAGTAAAAGCCCGAAGCCCGAGAGAAACCTCATAGGCTCCATAATGCCCCTGAACAACCGCCTCAACCCGGTGCGTAACCGGATGGATACTGACTTCGCGGACATTACCCTGATTGCAGTACGTTTTGCCTCGCGGCAGGCGATTGGCGTGATCGCAGGCATTTAGCGCTTTGAGCCACTCGGCTCCCCACCAGGTCTTTCCGTATTGAATGCGCGGGGCCATCAGTAAGCCTCATCAGGGTTATCCAAGAATGAATACACCCGGGCAAATTCCTGAGTGCGGATCATCGGAGGAAGGCTTTCCAAAACCACTCGTCCGTAACGCTTCTCAAGTAACCGGTTGTCCCCGAAGACAATGACACCGAAATCATTTTCACTGCGAATAAGCCGCCCTACCCCCTGCCTTAATGTTGTAATCATTTCAGGCAGCTGATAACTCATAAAGGGGTTCTTGCCCTGTTCGGCAAACCACTCCTTTTTGGCTCTTGCCACCGGCGTATCAAACTGGGCAAAAGGCATTTTGTCAATGACAACGAGCTGAAGCGCATCGCCCTTCATATCCACGCCCTCCCAAAAACTCATGGAACCCACAAGCACAGCATTGGGCATGGACTTAAAGCGCTCAAGCAACTCAGATTTAGGCGCCTCACCCTGCACGCAAAGCGTGAAATTGGCGCCCATCTTCATACGAAGTTCATTGGCAATGGCTTCCAGTGAGCGAAAGCTCGTACAAAGGAAAAAGGCTCTACCCTGAGTTTTTTGCAAAAGCGGCCAAGTAGCTTCCACGAGTTCACGGGAAAAGTCCGGATCAAAAACTCCGGGAAGATTTTTCGGAAGATAAAAGCGCGCCTGATAGCCGAAATTAAAGGGACTCGCCCAAGTGTAGGTAGGCGTATCGCCATTTAGCCCCAATTCATTCAAAAAGTAGGAAAAATCAGCCGTGCCGTCATCTCTTCGAGTGGAAATCGTAGCACTCGTGAGCACCCAGGCGTTATGCATTTTCTCACGAGCCTTGGCAAAGGGCTGAGCAAGGGATAATGGGGTATTGAAAAAAAGGACGTTTTGTTCGGTTAGTCGTAACCACAGAACTGACGGTATGCCGCCCACGGTTTTAACCGCTGAAGGATTTGATAAAGTGACCTGCCAATCAGCAATACGTTTGGCAAGTTCGGCTGCACGATCGGCAAAAAGATCACTCTCATCATTGGCGCCTTCAACTGATTTGAAGGCACTCAAAACCGCCTGTACGGACTCGGCTAATTTGGCAAACGGCTCTTTAATTGCGTCAACAAAACCCTCGATTGAGGCAATTTCAATCTCCGTTTCAATCTCTACACCCAAACCGCGATGAATGGTCTGATGAACATTCAGCGCTGCTTTTTTCACTTCAAGAAAAAGATCGTCCCACCGCACAACGCCCGGCGCATGGGCCTTACCGATGATGCGTCCCTCGTCGCTGAAGTCCTGAAGCTCCCAAAGTGAAAAGATGTCTGAAAAATAATCGATGCCGATATCGGGCAATTTGTGAGCTTCATCAAGGATGATTAAATCGGCATCGGGCAAAAGCTCGGCCATTGTGTCATCTTTCAGACTCAAATCAGCCATAAAGAGATGATGATTAACGATGACCACGTCAGCATCTCTTGCCCGGGCTCGGGCTTGATTGAGAAAACACTCATCGTAATGGGGACACTTATTTTTTCCGAGGCAGTTGTCTTTGGTACTTGTTACCCAAGGCCAGAGAGGATCTTTTTCGGGAATGCCGGCAATGTCATTTTTATCGCCGCTTGAGCTTACCTTTGCAAAATCAATAATTTGTTTTAAGCGCTTGAAGCTGTCGGCTTCAGGCAATAGCCCCCGATCGACCAATCGGTCAAGTCTTTCTTTGCAGATATAGTTGCTGCGTCCCTTTAAAACGGCGACATCGGCATCAATACTCAAAGCCGAGCAAATACGCCCGACGTCCTTATTAAAGAGCTGGTCCTGCAAGGTTTTACTGGCAGTTGAAACAATGGTTTTAGAGCGCGACAAAACGGCGGGCACCAGATACGCAAAAGTTTTCCCGGTTCCGGTTCCGGCTTCCACTACGGCGATTGCACGAGCTTCAATTGCTTCGGCCACCGCATGGGCAAACTCCAGCTGGCTCTCGCGTCTTTTAAAGCCTTCGATTTTTTTGCATAAAGGCCCGTTTTCGGCAAAAGCACAGTCAATTGCTTTTTGAAACTGCTCTTTCATGAATTAGAAGAAAAGGCCGTCTTTTTTATTCTGCTCATCCTGAAGCTTTTGAGCTTCCACACGCTTCTGACGTTCTGCTTCATAGGCTTTCTGACGTGCTTCACGCTTGGCTTTACGCTCTGCAGCGGCCGCTTCCAATTCACTCTTTCTTACTTCCTGAGCTTTTAACTTTTCATCGTAAGCAGCGAGATTGGCCCCTTCCTGAGCACGGCGGGCATCCTGACGGGCGATTTTGTCATCGTTATTTTTTACTGAGCCGCGTTTGGCAGGCATCGCCTGATCCTGAGCGCCTTTTTCACGGCGCTCCTGAGACTTAAAGATTCTGATCTGGTGATCGGCCTTGCGGATTAACTGATTGGCAATACGGCTGCGCTTAAATAAAACCGTTTCAGCCCGATCAATACAGTCATTGACGAAGATTTTCTTTTGACACAAATACGTGTGGCCGGCGCGAAGTTTTTCAATTCGCTTTAACTCTGCCTCACCGATCGCCTTGGCCTTTTCTGCTTCTTCGAGCGTCTTAAATTCCGGATTGACATATTCCGGATCCAAGGGACTGGGAGCCACGACGCCCGCTTCCCAACCGAGCTGTTCAGGAGTCACAAATTCAGCGTCTTCATCAGGTGCCGCTAATAAGGCTCCTGCAAATGAAGCTGCAATCAAACCGGCAATGATCTTTTTTACCATCTGAATCACCTCTGCATACTGATTCTGGGAATTTTAATGAAACTAACGCCTCTTTTAGCATTGAGAAAGATTTCCGTACATCTTTTTAGGAAGACTGAAGAGTTGTTTGTGATTGTTGATTTGACTAATGTCAAAGAAAATCTTTGTCGATTTTGTCGTAAATTTTGTCGACTAAAGCAAAGATAAATGGTTTATTTTATTGATTTTATTATCATTTTTTAAAATTAAGCACATTGCCTTATCAGTTTTTTGACTTGATTTTGTAGGATCTAAGAATTAAAGAAAATAATTTATTTTCCTTAGATAAAAGAAACTCTTTTGAAGAAAAAATTTATTTAAAAATCGTAGCAACTAATTGTTTTTTAAATGTTTTCAGCTCTCATCAACGAATTTAAATATTGTCGACGATTAAAGCCCGAAATCTGTCCAACAAAGCGATTTTCAAATCATCTTCCTCCCGATAGACTTCGAGAAATCAAAAATCAGTGAAGGAATTAAAAAATGAAAAAACTGCTTTTGGCCTTGACTTTGGGATGCATGATGCTGCCGGTCGCTTCTCAGGCAGAAACCATTCTGGTGGGCACTGATGCGGGCTATGCGCCGTATGAATTCAAGGACCCGAAAACAAACGAAATCGTCGGATTTGATATTGACCTCATCACTGCGATTGCAAAAGCTACGGGGAATGAAGCCAAAATTCAGAATATGCAGTTTGCAGGCATCATCCCTGCCCTGCAAAGCAATATGATCGATGTGGCCGCTGCCGGTATGACGATTACTGAGGCACGCAAAAAGCAAGTCGACTTCTCCGATCCCTACTATGACGTAGGCGGCTTAATCATGGCGGTGCGTTCCAAAGACACAGATAAATATAAACACATGAATGATCTTGAAGGCAAACGTGTTTGCGCACAGATCGGCTCCACCGGCGCTCTTTTAGCCAAAGAAATTAAAGATGCAAAACTCGTGGCTTTTGACCAGACGGGCGAAGCGTTCATGGAACTGAAAATGGGCGGCTGCGAAGCGGTGCTCGTAGACAAAATCGTCACGGAATATTACCTCAGCCACAGAGCAGAAAAAGATATTGTGCTTGTTCCTCACCTCTACACGCATAAGCAAAACGGTTTTGCCATTGCCAAAGGCAATGAAAAAATGCTGGGGCTCATCAACAAGGGGCTCAAAACCATTCGTGAAAACGGTGAATATGACCGTATTTACGAAAAGTGGTTCGGTCATAAACCCGACGCCAAACTCCAATAAATTTTTATTAATACATTTCAAAGGATCGAGAAAAAATTATTTTCCCGATCTTTTTGCTTTTATAATGGACTGAAATACGCTTTTAAGTGGGGTAAAAATGACTCGTCCTATTCGTATTGCCATCACCGGTCCTTGCGGCTCAATCGGTTATGCCATTTTATTTCGCATCGCCTCCGGAGAACTTTTCGGTCATCAGCAGCCGATTGAACTGCGGCTTTTAGCCCGGGATACTCCCGAGAGCCAGGCTCGATTGAAAGGTACCATGATGGAATTGGCCGACTGTGCCTTTCCCCTTTTAGCTGAAATGAAGGCATTCACGGACGAAAAAGCACTCTTTGACGGTGCAGAATGCGTCTTTATGATCGGCGCTCAGCCTCGAAAGGAAGGAATGGACCGCTCTGACCTTTTGAGAGCAAACGGCGAAATTTTCCGCCGCCAGGGCAAAGCCTTAAATGAAATGGCCTCCCGCGACGTGCGTGTACTGGTTGTCGGCAACCCCTGTAATACAAACGCCTACATCGCCATGAAAAATGCCCCCGACTTAAAACCCGAATGCTTCTCGGCTTTGATGCGTTTGGATCAAAACCGCGCGATGGCTCGCGTTGCAGAAAAACTTCAGGCCCCTGTGGGCGGCATTGAGCAGGTTTTTGTCTGGGGCAATCACAGCAACACGATGTACCCGGACATCCGTTTCATGCGCTACAGAGGCCATCGCTTAGCCGATCAGTTTGACGATGCCTGGCAGGAAGAATTTATTAAAAATGTGTCCACCCGCGGCGGACAGATCATTAAGGCCCGCGGTGCCTCTTCTGCAGCCTCTGCTGCCAATGCTGCATTAGACCATATGCGCGATTGGATTTTGGGCAGCCAGGGCAAGTGCTGCACGATGGCCGTGCCCTCTGACGGCAGCTACGGTATCCCCAAGGGCCTTGTATTCGGTTTCCCATGTCTTTGCCCGGGTGAAGCGCGTTATCAGATCATCAGCAATATGCCGATGACGCAGGAAGTGCGCCGCCGTCTTGAAATTACGCGCGATGAGCTTCTCAATGAAGCACGTGCCGTCGCTGATCTGATCGGCTGATGGTTTTCGACGAAAAAGCCCTTCAGGAGATTTTTGAGAGTGCCCGTCAAGAGGCACTCTCTTTTGATGCCCCCGTCTGTATTCTCGATACCAATATCGTTTTGGATCTTCTTTTATTTCAGGATCAATCCGTCAGTCTTTTAAGACAATACATTGAAAATGGGGCTCTTCAGCCCGTGGGCCACTACGAAACGTTCTATGAATTAGCGGACGTAATCGGCCGTTCTCAATTTAATCTCTCTGAATCCGAACAAAAAGAGATCCTTCAAAAGTGGCTTGCCATCCATCTCATCTACCCGAAAGTACTTGATACTGAGACCTACTGCAAGGATCACGATGACGATAAATTCTTTAACCTCGCCCGTACAGTAAAGGCCTCTTATCTATTTTCCAAAGACAAAAAGGTTTTAAAGGCGCGCTCCAAGGCAAAGCGTTTCGGCTGCATAGTCAGGCGAGCACAAGACTTTAAACTCTAGGTTAAGTTTCTATTGCGTTCATCCCGGCAAAGTGACAAACTCAGGTTAGAAGTCCGCAAGGAGCCTGTCATGAGTTTTCTTTATTCCGGTACGCTTCCCAATCCTGCCGAGATTAACGATCGGATTCGTCATTTCAATCACATCATCCACGCTGTGAGTCAATGGCGTGAACCTCCGCTTGACTCTCAGTGGCCCGTTTTAGTAAAGGACAATATTGATGTCTCGGGACTCAGAGCAACCGCAGGAAGTTATGCCTTAAAAGAGCTTAAAGCCGGCGATGCCTTTTGCATTAAAAAACTGCGTGAGCACGGCGGCCTACCCTTTGGGAAAACGTCGATGAGTGAGTTGGCAGGCTTTTTAAGCACCAAAATGCCGCCCGGCTACTCAGAATTAGGCGGTCAGGGAATCAATCCGATTGATCCGTCACTTTCTCCCGGAGGCTCCAGTTCGGGTTCAGCCATTGCTGTTGCGGCAGGATTTTGCCACAGCGCCATCGGCACAGAAACGCATGGAAGCATTGTTTTGCCTTCTATTGCCTGCGGAGTGGTCGGCATTAAGCCAAGCGTGGGGCTCGTCTCCCGAGACGGCGTCATTCCGATTTCGCATTCGCTCGATACCCCCGGAGCAATCGCAAAGACTGTTGCCGATGCTGCCAGATTGCTTGAAGCCATTGCGGGCAGCGATCCCAACGATGAAGCAACAGAAGACTGTCCTCAGGAAATTGATTTTCATACGGATCTCGGAAAAGGCTATCGAACACTTAAAATTGCTCTGGCAGTCCCCGACTACCGAGCGTTTGACAGCGAGGAAAGGCAAGCTGTCAGTGCTCTGATTGCCGAAGCCGGAAAAGAACAGGTTGAAATTGTTGAATGCGCGATCAAAACATTTGAGACTTACTATAAAGTCATCTCATCGACAGAAATTCAATCGGATTTTGACCGCTATCTCGACCGCTACGGAAACGGTAAAACACCGGGCACTTTTAAAGATCTCGTGAAAATGTATGAAATGCGGGCTCAGCATCATCCCTATGGCTTTGACCGATTGACTGACGCCCTGAAGTTTTCACCTGATCTTGAAAATGACTTCTATAAAAACGCCCTGGCAAAAGGTGTGGGACAGGCAACGCAGGCCATTGAGAGCACTCTGAAAGCAACTGAGGCTCAAGCGATAATCTGTGTGGGCTTTATCCCCTGGTGGGCTATAGCTCGGGCTCCGTATGTTGCTCTGCCTTTAATGAAAAGAGCAAACGGCGCCATGATCGGTATCACAGTCGGCTGCCGGCGTCTTGAAGACCGAAAAGCCATCGACATTGCAGCAAGATTGGAAAAAATAATTTCTGAAATGAAGAGCTAGATATTCGCAACGCTGCCTTAAAGCAGCGGTGACGAATAATCAGATTTTGGCCAGTGCGCCAATGAATTGAATCGCTACGCAGGCTACCATCACGATGAGCGCTGCGGCGATGCCGATTTGCATGATTCTTTTAAACATTTATTCCTCTCCGGTCGGAGGCAATACTGTATCGACTTTTTTCTCGCCGGGCAACTCTTCAACGTCCCGAAGTTTGCGTCCCATGACGTTGGTTCTCGTACGCACTCCGGCAATAGCGGTTTTCACCCCATCGACTCGTTTTTCCATGGTATCGAGCGCTTCGGCAAACTTCGCAAATTCAGTCTTCACCTGACCTAATACGGTCCAAACTTCTGCACTTCTTTTTTGAATGGCCAGTGTCCTGAAGCCCATCTGCAAACTGTTGAGCAATGCACTCAAAACCGTAGGACCGGCTACCGTTACACGGAAGCGGTTTTGCAGTTCTTCTACTAAGCCGGCGCGTTTCAAAGCTTCAGCATAAAGCGACTCACTCGGTAAAAAGAGAATGGCAAATTCAGTTGTATAAGGCACCTCAACATATTTTTCATGAATCTTTTTGGCTTCTGTTTTAATGCGGCTTTCAAAAGCCTTGGCATAACGCTCTGCAGATTCTGCGTCTGCCGCCTCACGGGCGTCTTCCATCTTCTGGTAGTCTTCAATCGGAAATTTGGAGTCAATCGGCAGCCAAACAAATTCCGAATCATGGGCTCCCGGCATCTTGATCGCAAATTCCACCCGATCGTTGCTGTTGGGGCGCGTGGCAACATTAGTCTCATAGTGATTCGGAATCATATTTTCCAAAATAACGCCCAACTGCACTTCACCGAAAGTCCCGCGGGTTTTCACGTTAGTAAGCACGCGCTTTAACTCCCCGACCTGACCGGCTAAAGAGCGCATTTCACCCAAACCGGTTTCCACGTCTTTTAAGTGAGCAGCCACCTGCTTGAAGCTTTCCGATAAACGCGTTTCAAGCGTATTTTGCAGCTTTGTTTCAACCGTCTGACGCATCATTTCCAGTTTTGCATCGTTATTGGTCTGCATGGACTGAAGCTGTCGGTTAAGCGTTTCGCGGATACCGGCTAATTCCTGATTGATACCGCTGGAAAGCTGAGCTACATGATTCTTTAATGCTTCTCTGGCCTGCAGCTGAGTAGCGGCATTACCCTGATTCATCTTTTGAATTAACTCAGCGAAATTAACCAGACTTTGATTTTGAGATTGAGATAAACGATTCACCGAATCGTTAAATTCCCGGCGCAAATGCGCATTGGCCGTTTGGATGCTGTCGTTAACCGCCAGCTGAACCGCATTGGTTTCGTTTTGCTTGGAACTTTCAAGCTTCTGATCAATGAAGGTTAAAAGCCGCTCCTCCTCTTTTTTACGATTGACAAAAAGCGCTCCCAATAAAAGCACCAAAACAAAACACAGTAAAGCAAAAAGGCAGCCCCAGAAGCCCAGGGCTGTTGACGATAGAGTTTGAATAATCGTTTGCATTTTTTGAACCGAAATTTGAAGAACGCAATCAATGTAGACGGCTATACATCAAAATTTGATGTTAATGACCTTTGTCTTCAAATGTTTGCTCGATCAAATTAATCTGATAGTCAAAATAAGGGTTAAATGTCAGTCTGGCGTACGGATGATCGTCCCGGTTTTCACGCCAGGAGCCGTACCACACGTAGCGGTTGTCACGACAGTACTGTAAGAGTTTTTCGTCCTGGTCTCTCAAGCAGAAGCGCTCAGTCCCCTTTTTGCCGTAATAGGGATTGTCAGGCGAATAAACCAGGCCTAAATGAGAAAAACTTCTGATTTTGTATTTCGGTAAATAATCCGTGAAAACGCTCAGGCGTTTGTCACTTGCAACCGTGCCTTCAGGCAGCGTATCGCCGTACCAGACAAAGTGAGACCTGGCATTTGTGAACTGCTTTTGCATAAGAGGCAAAAGCGTCTGGGTATCAACAATGCTGTCATTTTCCGCCATAAACACTAGGACCGGTTTTTCATACTCAGCGGTAGACATGCGCCACATAGCCGAATCCATCGACTCTTTAAATGTGTTGAGAGCCTGCATGGGAACGGTTCGGTATCTGAAAGGTGTCACTCCCCCTTGGGCCTCTTCAGGGCTTCTCAACCAATCGACAAAGTGACTGACAAAGGGAACGAAGTGAACAAGCGAGGTTCTGACACTTAGGGCCGGCGAAAAAAGAATCAAGCCGTCGACTGTCTTATTTTCATAAGCTTCGTGAACGGCTAAATTAGCGCCGGTTGAAAATCCTGCTAGATAAATCTCTGAGACTTCTTTGGAAAGAATTCTCGTTTGTTCATCAACTAAACGATCCCAATCATCAATCGTGACATTGAGCATGTCTTCAGGTTTCGTTCCGTGTCCGGGTAAAATCACAGCCCGCACTAAAAAACCTCTGTCAGCCAACTGTCTGGCAATGTCGTGGAAGTTATAGGGCGAGTCGGTAAATCCGTGGATCATCAGTATCCCTTTGCCATTGGGTTTTGCCGGTTTAATCTCAAAAGGAATCTGATGCGTGAGCTCTGTTTGATGATCAGAGGTCACGAAGCGCCGATGGCTTTCAATCCATTGGGCGGTTTCTTTAGCATACTGTTCAAAAGAAGTTTGCCCGAGCGGCATCACATCTCTCGGGCCTTCCTGACTAAAAGATACACAGCCGCCGAGCATTGACAGAGAAAGAACCGAAATGGCAAAAGAGAAAGACTTTTTCATAGCAGGCAAAAAGCTTATAACCGAAACACTCTGATATTACAGAAGTTATCAAAAAAGGATAATTTCAAGTTGTTTCAGCCTAAATTTTAAGAAAAAAATGAGGGAAATATCCTCAGAGAAAATTGTATATGATTGAAAATAAAGAGAATTTGGCGGAAGGGGTGGGATTCGAACCCACGAACGCTTGCGCGTCGGCAGTTTTCAAGACTGCTGCATTCAACCACTCTGCCACCCTTCCGAAAGGTGAGAGCGCTATTCTATCCGAAGTGACGGTTTGAAACAAGAGCGCCGTCAAGAAAATTTGGGTATGATGATCAGGAATATTTTCAAGGAGAGACCGATGGTCCACGAAATTACCCACGAACAGATTCAAGAAACGCTCCAAGCACATTCTTTGTGCATTGTTAATTTCGGAGCCCCCTGGTGCATCGACTGCCGCCGCGCCGCTCCTTTTTACAAGAAATTCTCTGAAGAATTTACCGATATTTATTTCACGCACGTTGATGTTGGTGAACGAGGCGGTGAATTGAAAGAGCAAATGCGTGCACTTTACAACGTCGGTCATATTCCCACCATGATCTTTTATAAAGAGGGTAAAGAAATTGACCGCATTGTCGAAGTGCAAACGCCCAGCGAGTTGAAAAAATTCATCGAACGCTTCAAAGCTTAATATTTTTTGTCGTAGGCCTTGAAATTTGATAATTCACCAGTATAATTTCGAGCTTACGACACAACACCACGGAAGGGTGGCAGAGTGGTTGAATGTACCGCCCTGGAAAGGCGGCGTACGGTTATCCGTACCGAGGGTTCGAATCCCTCCCCTTCCGCCAAGATTCTAATCCCAGATAGTCTGAAGATGTCTGGGATTTCTTTATTTTCAAGGCATTTGCTTAAAGATTCGAGTCCAAAGAATTCTTAACTTGTCTTATAAAATCCAATAGCCTATGATAGACATAATGATGGACAAAATATTTTTCGTTCATCTCTGTTGATTTTATGATGGACAGTTGACATGCCTGTTATCGCAAAAACTCTAACAGATCGAGAAGTTAGAAACCTAAAAAAAGACGGTTTTTACAATGTTGGCGGTGTAGTGGGGTTGTATCTTCGTATCGTTCAACCCAATAAATATTGGGTTTTGCGGTATAAGTTACCTGAAAGTAAACGCCGGGATTTTCAATTCGCTAAATATTCAGATCTGTCCTTAAAAGACGCTCGAAGCAAAGCTCAATCGTACAGGAATTTAGTTAATCAAAATATCGATCCTCTTGACTGGCAGCACAACAAAGTTCAAGAAATTTGCTTGGAAGAAAGAACTGCGAAAATTGCCACGAAGACCTTTAGAGTGGTAGCGGAGGAATATGTTCAACATCTGGTTGACATCGGTCAATACGAAGAAAATTCCCGTGAGCTTAAGTTGCTTAAAGGTCGGTTAAAAAAGCATATTTATCCAGTTATTGGGAACCAGTTATTTGAAGAAATTAGTCACCAACAAGTTGGAGAAGTATTGCTTCCATTAACGAATACACAACCGGCTTTATGCAAAAAAGTTCGACAAATTATTGGGCAGATTTATAAGTGGGCTATAGCATTGGGGCTCACCAAGCACGAAGCTCCCACAGATTACAAAGTTTTAAAGCACCTATTGCCCAGAGCCACAATTAGTGTCAAACATAACCATCCAATGCTCCCGGTGAAGCAAATTCCCGAGTTTATGGCTGATCTGCATTCTCGTCCAAGCACTTCTGCTCGCTGTTTAGAATTTGCCATCCTAACGGCTGTTCGATCATATAACGCTCGTAGTGCAGAATGGACAGAATTCGACTTTGAGAAGAATCTTTGGATAATCCCTGCTCAGAAGATGAAGAAAGGTGATTTAAACGGTAAACATACTGTTCCCCTTTCTAAGCAAGCTAGAGAGCTTCTAATGGCGATTAAAGACGAAACTGAACAATTATCACGCTATGTTTTTGCTTCGCCTGTTGGTCACTCCATTCTTTCAGACGCTTCCTTAAAAACAGTGATTGTTCGAATGCACAATGAGCGTTTGGCTCAAGGATTAAATGGTTATGTGGATCCAAACGAAAAAACAAACAAAGGAGTGCCTCGCATTGCGACTCCACATGGGACAGCAAGAGCCACGTTTAGAACCTGGGCACAAGATGATGAGCTGGGGAATGATACAAGGTTCTCAGCAAAAGTAGCTGAACTTTGTCTGCATCACAAAATTGATGACGGATACAATGGGGCTTATGAACGCAACGACGCAATGAAAAGTAGACAGGAAATGATGCAAGCTTGGGCTGATTATTGTTATTCATATAGTGGAAGCAAGGTTAAAAATGACAACATTTAAACACCTTGTTAAAAACAAGCGAAACCGAAGGCTGTACCAAGAACTGGTAAATCAAGAGGGGGACGAGATATTCCCCGAACCGACTTTTGAACCAGATAAAATAAGCAGAGAATGGGATGACTGGCTCATTCCGCTACTTATTAAAGACACACTTACACCTACCGAGTTTGTTTGTATTCTGTTAGGAATTGATCCCAAAACAAAGGATGGGCAATTCATATTGGATTCTGTGGTTTATTACAAGTCCAATGATTTCGATTCAACAAAACCTTTAGAAAGAAAAACCCGATTTTTGGCGAGAATAATCGAAGAAAAAATTTATAAAGACACGAGAGCGATTTGTAAAAAACGTGGAATTCAGTTCAACTCAGCTCAACAAACATTTTGGTGTTTAAACAATTGTGTGGGACTCAATCCTTTTTCTGAGTATTCGGCGCTACAACAGCCCTTCAGTACTGCAGCTTTTATTCAGCTAGAAAAAGACATTGCCAAACGAGTTGGCATTAAATATTTAACTCTTCCACTTCACGAAGTATTCACCCAATATAACCCCAGAGAACCAGTATTAGAACACCCCCAAGACATTTTGGATTGTGATACTTCATTATCCGATTGGATGATATGTGGAAATATTGAACCAAAGGGACAAAACATCCAAGAAGAACAAAATCCTCCCAAAAAAAGAGGAAGGCCAGATGCTTTCGGTAACGAAGATGGAATAGAGAAATTTTCGTTTGTTTATGCTCTTTGGATCAGGAATAAGGATGTACTTACTAAAAGTGAGTTGCACGCAAAAATTGGCAAAATGGTTCAGGATCGTTATCCCAATAAAAATATTTCAAAAGAGGGGACTTCTATCGAAGATTTAGGAGAAAGGTTGGTTGAAAAAATGGATGAAATAGTAAAAAGATATTCCTTACAGGGGAAATTAAATTTTCACCGCAAAAAATAGTATTTTTCACCCTTAAAACAGATATTTTTCACCTGAGCATTTTTCTCTCGTTCTTTACCATTGGCGTTAATCCAAGTCGTTTGGAGAATTTTTTTAGACGAGGTGAAAAATGCACTCATTTATCAGAGCCAATAAGGCTCAATCAGTTTTAAGTCTGCCAAAGTCCACGTTCTATTCTCAAATTTCAGAGGGCTTGTTGCCTCCACCAATCCGTCTTGGCAAACGATCTGTTGGCTGGCTTGAATCGGAGATTAATGCTGTTATTCGAGCTCGTATTCAAAATAGGTCGGATGACGAAATTAAGGTCTTGGTTCAATGTTTGGTTAATGAACGTCAATCTATTTCTGAATAGAGGTGAAATTATGACAAATAATATGAATGTCCTTGGAAGCAATAAAAATATCCCTGGTTCATTGAACCAGGGAAAGCAAGCTAACACTCAATCTAAACAACTGAGCACGGTGAATAATACTACAAACCGCCCTATAGCTCAATCTTCAATGAGTGGAAAAAGATTCCATCTTTTATCTGACGGAGTAGTTAAGCTAGAGGATGGTTCTAAAACTCCTGTTTGTGGTTATTTGGAAGTTGTGGCTCTTTTTAAGGATACTTCTAATAAAAACTGGGGACGTTGCTTATATTGGCTTGACGTTGATAATAATCAACATCATTTAGAGGTATTAGATGCCGATTTACGAATTCGTAGCAATAAGATTATTGAACTCTTAGCCTCTGGAGGTTTAAGAATCGATAATAAGGTTGATCTTATTGATTATTTGCTGGGATTCAAGGTCACAAGGCGGTTAATTAGCACTAATCGACTAGGTTGGTTTGACTACAACAACACTAAACATTTCGTATTGTCTAAAAGTGTTATTGGCTTAAATGCTTCTGACATTATTTATGTGCCTATAACACCGACTCATAGGGATGTTTACAGTAGAGAAATGCTACAAAGTTGGATTAACAACATTGGCAAACATTGTGTGCATTCCAGTCGCTGTGTTTTAGCTGTTTGTGTTGCATTGGCAACTCCCTTACTTCATTTAGTAAATAGTCCTAATGTTGGTTTCCACATCAGAGGGAGCTCTTCACTATGGAAAAGTCTTGTATTGTCCATTGCTACGAGTGTACAAGGGGCTCCTACGTTCAAAAAAACTTGGTTAGATGCTTCTCAACAGCTAGAAAGTTTAACTTTAAGCCATAATGACTTAATGCTTGTCTTGGATGATATCAATCAGTCGCCTGAAAATGAGGTCTCACACATTATTTATCATTTAATGAATGGAAAACAGAAGCGGCTAGCAAAAGTTCATGACATTAATCAGATTATCAATGGTTGGCGATTTTTGGTTCTCTCTAGTGGTGAACAAAGGCTCTATGAAATTGCTAAAAACTGCGGTAAAAGATCATTATCTGGTGAAAATGTTCGGTTAATAGATATTCCAGCTGATACTGATTCTGGTTTTGGCACTTTTGAATGTGTTCCAACGGGCTTTAAAGACATGGAAAGTTTTGCAAACCACATCTATAGAGCCACGCAGTTATTTTTTGGGACACCATTAAAGAGTTGGATTGAAACTTTAGTTCAGCATAATACGAAAGATATTGTTAATGAGTTTAATTTGTATAAAGAAAACTTTTTAACAAAAATTTGTCCTGCTGACGTTCCAGCTCAAGTCAAAAGAGTTGCAGAATCTTTTGCTCTATTAGCTTTTACCGGAGAATACGCAACATTAGCAGGTATAACAGGATGGGACGAAGGGGAGGCAGAGCAAGCGATACAGATTTGTTTTGAAGCGTGGCTGAGTGAATTCAACACTTCTGATGATTCAAATGAAATCATTGAATGTGCAGTGAATAACTTAAGCACTGATACAGGGCACTTTATTAATTACAAGGAAATGAATGAGCCAGAAAGTGACTTCTTTGGTTGGTTCAAAAATGAGAATAGTCAAAAAGTATTTTTAGTTCCAACGAGCGCTTACAAAAAATTCTTTTGCAATGAGCATGATGTTGCATACGTTGATGACGTGCTAAGAAAAGCGGGAGTTTTGGTAAATGTCAATGTCACCTGTAACCCAATGTCTAGGGCCGGTAAAACAACACGTGTTAAGAAATTGATAATTCCAAACACGACAAGTCAAAATGTGGAATGTGGAAATGTGGAATGTGTGGATATGATCCACGAGTCCACAAACCCACAAGTCCACATTAATTAATTTACGTATTACTGGTGGTGACACTGCAAGGGGCTAAAGCTCCTGAAATCTACGTACCCAAGATCATATGATCCTTGGTTCAGCTGGGTCAGATTCTCTGACCCGGCTTGTTTCACTTAATATGCTACTCTGATAACCTTGAAAATAAAGTTCCCACCATTTCTACAACTGAAATTAAACTAAAAATTTCAGAATGATACGAACAACGAGAACTGGCGCCACCTCTCCTAATTGAAAGAACAATTATGCTAAGAACTTCCAATTCTTGAATTTTCGACAATAATTGTTCATAAAGAATGGGCAGGAAAAATTTTGATAATAGTGAAGACTTAGGATGCAGACTCTATACTGATTTAAGTTAATACAAAGTTTTTTCAGATCAATGAAATTTGGTTTTTAGATAACGGTTTGCGCTTGAATACAAGTCCGCGTTAGTTGATTGGAGGTGTATTTCGGATTTATCGGTGTTACTTTGCGAGGGAGACTACAAATAAGTTTGTATAGTTAAGCAAGGAGTCTCAAATCCGAGCGTTTAGCGAGCTACTTTAAAGAGTTATCCACATTTGCCCGAAGCGCTCATCCTCAATAATGGGCTGTAGCAAGGGGAAATGTGGGTAACTCGTTTAACGGGCTCTATTTTTCTTCATAATAGCTTCCCATTTTTCCATGGATCACATCAAAACACAGGTTATTTCAATTCAATGAGCATTGCGTCAGTCGATCCAAGACGGAATTCAAGTAAGTTGGACCTTTATATTATGTTCAAGCTTTGACTGAAATAACGAGAGATCATCTCACCGCTTGATCCGCATTGATTAAAAACACTTTTGATGAACTCATAGTAAACCACGATTTTAATTTAGTGTTCCTGATTGAAAAATGCGCTCATTCCCAGTAGAGGAAAAGGGGCAATTAATTTATCGATGATATAGCCAATGAGCGTACATTTAACGAAAAGAGCTACATTAAGTGGGCATCCTCCCTGTACCAGGGAGGGCATGATTTGATCGAAATACTGCTGTATCTCTTCACAGTGTTCTGAAATTTCTATTGTTTTATCGTTTCGGAGTTTTGATTTTGCCTCTTGGATAAAGGATTTGCAGAGATCTAAATTTGCACGCTCCATATGGGTAATTTCTTCAGAGAGAAACTCATTGACTACGTGATATTGTTCGAGAATCGCTTTGTAATATCGACAAGACACCATCATCAATAATGGTGATGGCATGCCACGATAGGGTTGGGTTGCCAGCATATTGACCGCGATTGCACCAAAAGAGCAATCATCTGCTTTTGCAATAAACAATTTCATTTTATTGCAGTTTGTGTGTCCCAATTTCGCTGCTGATAAAACATTATCCACTGCAAAATCAATATCACAGTAAGGCAATAATCCACTTGCGTGAAGCATAGCTAAATTATTCATAGCTTCGGGATTGCCTTTGCTGGCTGAAATTCGGAATAACTCGTCAGCACGAACATAATGTTGTAACTTAAATTCTTTGATAGCTAATTCAAAGTGATCGTCTTTTTTTCGACCAAATAAACCAAAAAACATCTTGAATTCCTTTATTTATGGTTCCAATCCATTATGGTTAAATTCTTTTCCCAGCGATAAGAGCTTTGATTGCAATGTCTTTTATACGAGGATATTTGGCTAAAATTTCTTGAGTCATCTGACTTACCTGATATAGACCTTCGTTTTTGTATTGCATAAGTAAGGTAAAGTCCATTGAAATTCGTCCATCTGAATTTTTTGTCTGAGATATCTGATATTCCAACTTTAAGAGTCGATCAACAATATCGCATCTTAATTTTGAACCATACTTAACCAATACACTCCTTAAGGTAAACATTTCATTTAAAACATCTTCTGCGTCATAAGTTGGCGTAAGTTGGTCTTTATCCATATATTCCAATATATAGTGGTATTCTTCTGAAGCTAAAATCTTTTTTGCAAAAGATATCGCATATTCGTCTCCATCTTGAGCACAACTCATTTCATTTGCGATAAAGCGAGCAAGTTGTGTCTCTATTTGGCTCTCTTCAAAGCTACTTCGTGCAAGATCTGCAAAGAATGCAATTGACATGCTATATCCGTATGTGTCAATAATTTCTTCGACATCGGATTTTTCAGACTTCGGTTTGAAAAAATCAAAAATTGACATAAAAAGATTACCTCCCGAATTAAAACAAGTAGTAGGAAGATTTGTTAATTACCTCCAGCAACGGGTCATATTTCCAGTAACGTCACGGCAATACCACCATTCCGTTCCACCTTGTGGTGTTACGGAATCAACACTTGGCATTCCTCCTTGCATACTTTGGTACATTTGTTGTGTTTGATAATTTAGTTGGTTAGCGGAATCATTAAGTTGCCTTGATAAAGCATTGATTTGAGCCATTTGAACTTGTTGCTGATATTGCCAACGTCTGATCTCATCTTCAGTCATTGCAGTTCTGGTTCCGGTGTAATCATCATCGGATGTGTAGCATTCAATCGAATTATCCCCAGCCATTCGGTAACGTCTGCAGTTATCGTCACCCATCAAATAGTAGTTACCGTTGACATATTGAGGTGTTGCGTAATGAGCACAACCAGTCAGTAACGAAATTAGAGAGAGGAGTAATAGTTTCTTCATTTTTAAACCTTTGAAGTTAATATTTTTCAACTTGGTTCAACTCAATGAAGTGGTATGTTGGAAAAGTTGAAAAATAAAAATTTATTTTTCTCGTGAAATAAACCCTATAAAACCTAGAAAGTTAATCGAAGATCCAAAACAAAATGACGAAAGGCAAGCAAATTAATATCACGACCCAAGCTAGATTCCAAACAATTTCAAAAAGCACTAACAACAAGCAAATTAGAGCTCGCATTATGGTTCCTTTAAAAATACCGATAGCGTCAGTGTTTAATCGAATAAAAGACCACCTAGTTAAATAGACATCACTGATTGCGATGACAGGATCTTTATCGAGTTTACCCCTGGGGGGGGGTAGTCAAGTCATTAGTACCTACTTAAAACTGAAGCTATTTGTGCCAACTCTTCCAACTCTTTATCTGTCATTTTGGCTCCCGAAAGGCTTTCAAAACCTAGGAATTTAAAAATCATAAAAGTTTTGATTTTGACGTTTGTTACGTAATGGGGATCATCCGGGCAAATGATCATGAGTCTCGTAACGGCGCCTTGACCGATAATATCGAGTGTGTGTTCATTAAAGTTATGAGATTTTCCACAGGCGCATTGCCACTGACCGTTATAAATGGATAGGTTCATGGTTTGTTTGGCAATTTTTCCAAAGTCGCGCATAAAGTCTTCGTAGTTGAGCATTTTCATATCGTCACCTTGTCACTCCAAAAAATGGTAGATGCCTTTAAAATTTCATAAGATTTGGGTCAAATACATATTCAGAGTCATGTCAAAACCGATTTACGAAAACATCCCTAAGCTAACAATTCAACAACTGAAAGACCGTTTGAATGGCAAGCCTTATATCCACTTCGATTGGGAAGGAAAAAGCTATATAGTTCATGTGTCCTACAGTGCTTGTCGTTTTGGTGGTACTCGTCCTTGGTTCATATGCCCTCACTGTAATAGTCGAGTAGGTTCTTTACTCTTCTTTAATCATCAAATTGGATGCCGGCATTGTTTAAATACTTGCTACGCATCCGAGAACAAAAGTCCAATAGATCGACAACACCAAAAAGAGCAGAAAGCCTTGGCTAAATTAGGTGTTGACAGCTACTCCGAGTTAATCTGGTTCGATGTTCTAAGAAAACCCAAGGGCATGCATCTTTCGACCTTTGAAAAGAGAAAACAGCAGTTAGCCTTTATTCATTTTCAAAGTGCCCGACTCATGACAGAGTTCAATGATCGCCTTTTGGCTATTGAGCAAAGAACCAGAAATAAAAACCTAAAACACGGTAAAATCGGAAGTCATCTTCCAAGTTAGTACCATGAAGTCCATCCTTGGTTAAAAACCAAGGTTCAAGAGTAGTTTAGTACTAAGTAAAAAACTGATGATGGACAAGAGGATGGACAAAATACGGGGCTTTAATTTTGATGCCTAATTTTATTGGAGCGTTTGGAGGCCTCCCCTCCGCCATTGGCAATCCCGGCATTTTTTGATGCACGGGATTTTTTGTTATCTCAACGTCCCAAAATGCATTCTTTCTATCTAAACCATAGAAATTTGATATTAAGCTAGCAAAAACTTAACAAACGCTTTACTATGAGGGCAGGAACAAAGAGTCCTATTTCAAATTAAGGAGAAAGAAATGGATTTAAAAGGCACTAAGACCGAAAAGAATTTGATGGAAGCTTTTGCAGGCGAATCTCAGGCCCGCAACAAGTACACCTATTATGCAAGCCAAGCCAAGAAAGACGGCTATGTGCAGATTGCTGCCATCTTTGAAGAAACGGCTAAGAACGAACAGGAACATGCCAAGCTTTGGTTCAAGCTCTTGCACGGTGGTGCTGTTCCGACCACGGAAGTGAACCTCCAGGACGCAGCCAACGGCGAAAACTTCGAATGGACCGACATGTATGACCGTATGGCCCGCGAAGCCCGTGAAGAAGGTTTTGACGATATCGCATTCCTGTTCGAAGGCGTTGCCGCTATCGAAAAAGAACACGAAGCCCGCTATCTGAAGTTGCTCGAACGCGTTAAGGGCGGTATGGTCTTCTCTTCTGAAGGCGACACCATTTGGCAATGCTCCAACTGCGGTCATATCGTGATCGGCAAACAAGCCCCTGAAATCTGCCCGGTTTGCTCTCACGCCAAGGCTTACTTCCAACGCAAGGCTGAAAACTACTAATCTGTCGTTTTCCGATCAGTCTTAAACAAAACCCGCGAAATTCGCGGGTTTTGCGTTATTGGTCAATAACAGAATTATTTTCCGCAACAGCAGCACTTGGGTTCTGAAGCGTCAAAGCCGATATCTTCGATAGCAGCCTTCACTTCTTCAATGCTTGCACCCATTTCTTCCCAGGTCACTTCGCCTTTTTCAAGGCTCACAACCACACCCTTGGCACCGGGCAAAGCACTCACAGCTTCGGTTACGGCCTTGACACAATTTTGGCAATGCATGCCCTCAACTTTTAATTTGTTCATTTGTCTCTCCAAAAAAGTAGAAAATGAGATCGGTTCTCATTATAAAATTCTCGTTAAATATATTGCACCCTATAGTTACTATAGGGTATAGAGTGACTCCCGTGAACGAGGAGATTTTATGTCACAGATCAAATTTGAATTGGCTATTACCGGGATGCACTGTGCAGCCTGCTCTTCCAGAATTGAGCGGGTTGTGGGCAAAATGCAGGAAGTCGACAAAGTAAACGTCAGTCTGCCCACTAACCGAGCACAAGTACTCCTCAAAGAAGGAGTCAGTAAAAATGACGGCGTTAAAGCCGTGATTGCCCGCATTGAAAAGATTAATTTCGGAGCCAAACTCTCTGAAGGTGAGGATCTGGTCAAAGAGTGGCAAAAAGAAAATGAACAGTCTGCCACTGCTTTGAAGAATCAATTTAAGTCGCTGCCTCCGATGATCGTGTTGGCCCTTTTGATTCTTTATGTTTCTATGGGGCACATGGTAGGACTGCCCCTGCCCGCTTTTCTGAGCCCTGAAACCTCTCCTTTGGCGTTTGCAATTCTACAGCTTCTTTTAGTACTGCCCATCATGTATTTGGGGCTGCACTTTTATCGGGACGGTTTTTCAAATCTCTTCCAAGGTGCTCCCAATATGGACAGTCTGGTTGCAGTAGGAACCGGTGCTGCATTTGTCTATTCGCTTTTTTCGACCGTTATGATCATAAGCGGAGCCCCCTCCTATGCCATGAATCTTTATTTCGAGTCGTGCGGCGTGTTGATTACGATGATTTCCATCGGTCAGTACATGGAAGCTAAATCTAAGCGCAAGGCAGGCGACGCAATCGGCTCGCTCATGCGCCTGGTGCCGCAGACGGCCAGAAAGTACGAAAATGGGGCTTCGGCTGTGGTTAAACTCAATGAACTCATGATCGGCGACTGCGTTTTAGTGCAGCCCGGAGAGCGTATCCCTGTTGACGGAACGATTCGTGAGGGAACAAGTGAAGTAGACCAGTCGTTATTAACCGGAGAATCAATCCCCGTAGCCGTTAAAGAAGGCAGTCAGGTCATTGCAGGCAGTTTAAACGGCACGCATCCCTTAATTATTGAGATCACGCATTTAGGCAACGACACAACGCTTGCTCAAATCATCCGATTGGTCAGAAGCGCTCAAAGCTCTAAAGCGCCGGTTGCGGCTTTGGCCGATCGGATCAGTTTTTATTTTGTTCCGACTGTTATGCTGCTTTCCGTTCTGACATTTTGTGCGTGGGCTCTTTTTTCAGAAGAACCTATTTCTCTTGCGGTCAAAGCCATGATTTCGGTACTTGTGATTGCCTGTCCGTGTGCAATGGGTTTGGCTACCCCGACCTCCATCATGGTTGCAACGGCTCGTGGTGCACAGTTGGGCGTTTTAATCAAAAATGCCATTGCGCTTGAAATGGCCGGCAAAGTCGATGTCATTGCTTTTGATAAGACAGGCACGCTCACATTGGGTAAACCCAAAGTGATCGATACCGTCTCCTTCGGTTCATTTACCAAAGATGAAGTTTTATCTTATGCGGCAGGACTTGAAGCAAGATCCGAGCACCCTATTGCCAAAGCGATACTTGCAGCTCACGAGGGTAAAACAGAAGCTATTCAGCCGACCGTTTTACCGGGTTTGGGCTTAACAGGCGTAATTAACGAAAACCGAATTGCTTTAGGTAATGCCGCATTAATGATGAGTGAGTCTGTTGATATCACAGAGGCAAAAGAGACACTCAGTAAATTAAGTTCTCTTGCCAGAACCCCTCTTCTTTTATCTGTGAACGGAAAACTTGCTGCAGTGATCGGCATTGCCGATACGGTTCGTCCGGAATCCAATCGCGTTTTGAAAGCCCTCAGAGCGCTTGGCATCAGAACGCTCATGATCAGCGGTGACAATAAAAAGACCGCTCGAAAGATTGCTGATGAACTTGGCATCGATGAAGTCTACGGTGAGGCACTGCCTCAGGATAAGGCTCGCATTATCAGTGAACTGCAGGCCAAAGGGCTGAAAGTAGCCATGGTGGGCGATGGTCTTAACGATGCGCCGGCACTGGCTCAAGCCGATGTCGGCTTTGCCGTGGCCGACGGCGTTGATGTCAGCGCTCAGGCCGGAGACGTGATTTTAATGCGTCACGGCTTAGAGTCTGTTTTGACAGCACTGAGACTTTCTAAGGCTGCCCTTCGTAATATTTATGAAAACCTGGGCTGGGCCTTCGGCTACAATATTCTGGGAATACCGGTTGCGATGGGCGTTTTACACGCTCTTTGGGGCGGACCGATGCTCTCGCCCATGATCGGCGGAACAGCCATGGCCTTATCTTCAACCTCTGTGGTTCTTAATGCTTTAAGACTGCGCTTTTTTAAATAATCAGTGAAGCAAGGGCTCGACGAACCGGTAGAGAAAATAACAAATCACACCGATCGCCAGAGCCCTTAATAAGAGCATGATCATCGCAAGCAGACGGCCGATGCCCTCAGCAAAAGTGACCGGCTCGTCTTGTTTGTCTGTTTTTCTTTTAACCATACTCAAAAAGTTACTTAGCTGCTTTTTTTGTGGCGTGCCAACAAAGAAGCGATCCGGTCACAACCATCGCCACACCCTGCCAGAAAGATAATGTGAGTTCTGCTCCGATCCAAGCAGAGGCAAAAAGGCAGGAGAGAACGGGCGTGAAATATGAGGCAATCGCTAAAACAGTGATATTGCCGTAACTCATGCCATGCGTCCAGGCTGCATAAGCAAAACCCATCGCCAGACCCCCTAGTACAACATTAAGGACACCGAAAAGTGTGATCTCTGGACTGCCTCCGACCCCCATCGCCCAAAAGCTACCGAAAATGAGGATATCAAAGAAAAAGACTACCGTACTGAGATTTTCTCCTTTTGACCAGGCCCGGGTCATAGAAGAAAAAGCCGACCAAGTGAGTGCCGAACCCAAAGCGAGAATGTAGCTCACAGGATTGAGTTTTATGTGTTCGACAAACGAGTCGATTGCTACCTGACCGTTACCCAAAATCCAATAAATTCCGCAAAAACTTAATATTGCTCCCGGGGCAATCCACCAACGGGCTTTTTGTCCATTAAAAAGAATCGCAAAAACAATGGTAATCGTGGGCCAAAGGTAATTGACCATCCCCACTTCCATGGTTTGTGTGCCGCCGTCTGAAAAATAAAGCGATAAGCAAAAGCAAATGCTGGAGAGATTGGCTGTGGCTAAACCGATCGTTTTGTACTGCCACGGAATTCGGTCAAACTTCGGCACGCCCACAATAAAGAAGAGCGCCGTGGCTGCGACAATGTAAAGCAAGAACTGACCTTGAGCAATACCGAAATTTTCGGCGATTGTTCTGATAAGCGAAACGCTTGCACCCCACATAACAGGGGCTATCAGGCCAATTAGAGTCGCACCGGCAACAGTCTTGGGGCTCATCATGACACTCTCACTTCAGAAAAAATTGAGGAAAATGAACGCCATCATAGTGAAACGTTTCAAGGATTTTTTGTGATGAAATTGATTAAACGCAAAATGATTCCAAATTCTCTAGAAACGCTTAAAGACAGGCGTTCAAACGCATTAGAAAGCTGATTGACAGATTTATGACTGACTGTTTAAACAAAAAAACAACAAGACAAAAAGAAAAAGGAACCCGAAGGTTCCCCATCTCAGAAGTATTGGTGCGCCGGGTAGGATTCGAACCCGCGACCCCCTGGTTCGTAGCCAGGTACTCTATCCAACTGAGCTACCGGCGCACATCTGAAATTTATTATTTTAATAATTTAAATAAATTAGTCAATATAGGGATTGTACGGTTTAATGAAAAAATCTCATTAATAATCAAAAGGTTAACCGGATTCAATCATTAGAACATTATTTTTCTTTATAAATCAATCAATTAGCGATTAAAAAATAAAAAAGTCACAAAATATTGTGAAATGGCAAAGCACGATTAAAAAATATGCTCCGTATAACTAATTTCACCTATCATAGATAGCCGAGAGCAAGTGCTCCATGGCTCGCTTTTTGTCTGACCGGACGCGTTAAAGCGAGCCTCTCATTGTTATTTGAGGAGTTGTATATGCAATTGAAACATACTTTGTTGGCCACTGCCTTAGTGGCTGCCAGCGCTACCGCCATGGCTTTGCCGACAGTTGAAGTTTTGGCAACGGGCGGTACGATCGCCGGTGCCGGCCAATCGGCTACGGGTACGGCCTATACCGCCGGTAAGGTCTCCGTGAACCATTTGGTCGCTGCAGTCCCCGCTTTGGCTGAAGTGGCTAACGTTGTTCCGAAGCAAGTCGTTCAAATCGGTTCTCAGGACATGACCGATGACGTGTGGCTCAAGCTCGTGAAGACGATCAATGAAGACTGCAACAAGGTTGATGGTTTCGTTGTCACGCACGGCACGGACACGATGGAAGAAACAGCTTACTTTGTACACTTGACCGCCAAGTGCTCCAAGCCGATCGTTTTCGTCGGCGCTATGTTGCCTTCTACCGGTTTGTCTGCTGACGGTCCGAAGAACTTGTACAACGCCGTTGTGGTTGCCGCCTCCAAGGAAGCAGCTAACCGCGGTGCCATGGTTGCCATGGACGACAAGATCATCGGCGCTCGCGACGTGATCAAGACCAACACGACCGCTGTGGAAACCTTCCAAGGCGCTAACTTCGGTACGATGGGTTATGTGTTTAACTCCAAGGTGCATTTCGGCAATACGCCCGCTACACCTCACACCACGAAGACCCCGTTCGATGTTTCCAAGCTCACCAGCTTGCCGAAGGTCGGTATTGTTTACAACTACTCCAACGTTCCTGCTGAACCGCTTCAAGCTTTGTTGAAGGCCGGTTACAAGGGTATTGTGACGGCTGGTGTCGGTAACGGAAACATCCACAAGAACTTGTTCCCGATCCTCGAAAAGGCTGCTAAGGACGGTGTCGCCGTTGTGCGTTCTTCTCGTGTCCCGACGGGCTCTGCCACCAAGGATGCTGAAATCAATGACGCTCAATACGGTTTCGTGGCCGGCCAATACCTGAACCCGCAAAAGGCTCGTGTGTTGCTGCAATTGGCTTTGACGAAGACCAGCGATCCGAAGAAGATTCAAGAATACTTTGATAAGTACTAAGAATCTGCGGTTAAAACTCGTTTAGAGTTTTGAGTAGCATTTGCTAAAGGGCCCCGAGTAGAAATATTCGGGGCTTTTCCTTTCTGCGTTAAAATCACTTTCTATGACTGAAAACTATATCGGGCGTTTCGCTCCCTCCCCTACCGGTTTATTGCACGCAGGCAGCCTTGTCGCTGCGCTTGCGAGTTTTATTGACGCCAAAGCCCATCACGGACACTGGCTCATTCGCATTGAAGACATTGATGAAACCCGGTGCAAAAAAGAGTGGACAGAAGGAATTCTTTCAGTTCTGAATCAACTGGAGATGAAAAGTGACGGTCCGATTCTTTGGCAAAGTCAAAGAAAGAGCCGCTACGCTGAGATTCTCCAATCACTCATAGACTCCCGTCATGCCTACGGCTGTTCCTGCACCCGACACAGTATTGAAGAAAATAATCGTCAAAAGGGACTGCCTCTGCACTACTATCCCGGCATCTGTCGCAATGGACCTCAGGGATCGATTCGCGCCTGGCGTTTTAAAACAGAAGATAAAACCATTAGTTTTTCTGATCGCTGGATGGGTTCTTACTCACAAAATGTAGAAAAAAGCGTCGGTGATTTTGTCATTAAGCGAGCAGACGGTTTATTTGCTTATCAGCTCGCCGTCGTTGTTGATGATCATGACAGTGAAGTTAGCGATATCGTGAGGGGAGCTGATTTAATTGATAACACCCCTCGGCAATTAGCCATTTATCGCGCTTTAGGCTGGACTGAACCAACCTATATGCATATTCCCCTTGTTCTCAATGACCGCCACGAAAAACTCAGCAAACAAGGCGGTGCGAAACCTCTGGGAAATGACCTGATGGCAGAACTTAACCATGCATGGGTTCATTTAGGATTTGAAGCGATTGATGCTCGGAATTTTGCTGACTTTTATTCCCGGGCCAGCCTTCAGTGGTTTAACCGATTTTTGAAACAGTAAATAAAAAAAACAGCCCGGACAAAACCGAGCTATCTTTAAGAATTTGGAGCGGGAAACGAGTCTCGAACTCGCGACCTCAACCTTGGCAAGGTTGCGCTCTACCAACTGAGCTATTCCCGCGGACAGGATTGGTATTTTACTGAGCTTTTCTGAAAATGCAAATTTTTTATCAAAAAAATTTAATTATCAAAATATTCATGCTCTAGAGGCATGGAAATGTATTCGTCATAGGTATTTGATATCAAAAGATATTAACACTAAACTGACCAAAAAATTTTCTAATGGAGAAATTTCTATGGACAGTCAAATGTTAGCCGGCAAGGTTGCTATCGTAACCGGTGCGAGTTACGGTATGGGACAAACGATTGCTGAACTCTTTGCTGAAGAAGGAGCCAGTGTCGTCATAACGGCTCGCAGTGAGGAAAAACTAAATGCCGTTGTCGAAGACATCCGGGCAAAAGGCGGCAAGGCCATAGGTGTTGTTGCAGATGTCTGCTCAACCGAAGATACAAAAAAAGTGTTTGAAGAAACACTGAAAACTTTCGGTCGCTTAGACATCCTTGTGAACAATGCGGGTATCGGCGAACAGAAAATTATTGACGAAACCGATGATGACTGGATGCTCTATGTGATGAATACCAATCTTGGCGGACCGATGCGTTATATCAGAGAAGCGCTGAAAATCATTTTGCCGCAAAATGACGGCGTCATTATCAATATCTCGTCAGTTAACGGAACACGTCCCTTTTGCGGAGCAACCTATACCTCTACCAAAGGTGCTCTTAATACTCTCACCAAAAATGTTGCTATGCGTTTAATCGATACCAATATTCGTTGCAACGCCGTTGCTCCCGGCGCCACCATTACGCCTGCTCACATCGCCAACAAAGCTGGTCAACAGCCGGGCGGAGCCAAGATGCTTCAGTACAGCGGTCATTTCGTATATTTCCCGGGACCAGAATGCCAAGCTATCGACCAGGCTTATGCATGCCTGTACTTAGCCAGCAAAATGGGTCGGGCAGTCAAAGGACAGGTTCTCCAAGTCTGCAACGGTGCCTTCCTCTGACAAAGAAGTGCTGTTAACGCATCGCGCCCGAGATTTCGCAATCCGGGCGCTTCAAATGACAGATCAATCAGAAGGAATCAGAGCTTTTGAGCGCTTGTAGAGCGCAGAATTCACTAACGCATCCCATTGAAGTGCCTCGCCTTTGGGCATCAAACGTTTTACGCGTTCCTGTCTTTGGGGACTATCCTCAAATTGCAAAGTCTTTAAAAGTTTGTCGGACGCCTCAAAGTCATTACATAAAATCAGCATATCGCAACCCGCCTTCAAGGCAGCGTGAGCTCTTTGAGTGACATCCCCCTCGGCAACAGCCCCCTTCATGGAAAGATCGTCCGAAAAGACGGCTCCTGTAAAGTGCAAGGTATCACGCAATACTGTCTGCAGCCAATAAGAAGAAAAGCCTGCGGGTTTATTGTCAGCCTCAGGGTACAAAACATGAGCAGCCATGACGCTGTCCAATGCCTGTCCCATCCAGAAATAGGGCTTGAGATCCATGGCTTCAAGCTCTTCATAGGAGCGTTCGTCCATAGGCAATTCCAGATGACTGTCAGCCTTTACCCAGCCGTGCCCCGGAAAGTGCTTGCCGCAGTTACTCATGCCGGCAAGTCTTAAACCCTGAACAATAGCCAACGCCAATTGTGTAATCACTGACGGATCGGAAGAAAAAGCACGCTCGCCGATAATCTGTGAACGACCGAAACCCACATCCAAACAGGGTGCAAAAGTCATATCAACACCGCAGGCACGAAGCTCAGCTGCCATAACGTATCCGCAGGCCATCGCCGATAAGAGTGCATTTTCCGATTGAGTTTCCCAAAGTTCGCCCAACTTTTGCATAGCCGGAATCTGAGTAAAGCCCTCACGGAAGCGCTGCACACGGCCGCCCTCATGATCGACAGCAATCAGGATTTCAGGTTTAATGGAATGAATGTGGTTGCACAACCGGGTAAGCTGCTCCCGATTTTCATAATTTCGGGTAAAAAGAATCACCATACCGACAAGGGGATCAGAGATTCTTCGAATATCTGATTCGTTCAGAACGGTTCCTTCAATATCGAGTACCAGCGGTCCCATCAGTGTGCTCCTTCGAGACGTTGTTCGGCAACGGCAAAAGCCGCAACCATGTTTTTTTCATCCGTAATGGAAATATGCACAAAAATTCCTTCATCCATCAGCCGTTGCCCCAGTGCATTGCGAAAAAGCATCAGAGGGGCGCCTTTTGCATTGTGCATAACTTCCATCGAGTGAAAGGTGACATCCTCAGCAATCCCCGTTCCCAAGGCCTTGGAAACTGCTTCTTTGGCTGCCCAGCGAGAGGCCACAAAAGCCAATGCATGGTTTTGACCTAAAGACAAACGCTTGCGATATAAAGGCATTTCATTGGGGGTCAGGATTCGCTCAACAAAGCGATCTCCGTGCTTAAGAAGCACCTCTTCCACTCGCTTTAATTCAACGACATCACAGCCGATTCCTGCAATCATCACTAATCCTTTTCAGAGTCTTTTTAATTCCTCAAATATTCGCCGTGTATTGAGGGGCTTATCACCTGCGTAGTGAGCAATCATTCGGCGCATCAAAGTTTTCGCAAAAGCCAACGTCTCTTTGGAGCGAAAGTCCCTGTCATGAAGTCTTTTTATCATGCTTGAATCAATGATGATATGGCGATCGGTGTGAAATTCATCGCCCTTGCAGGGCTTTAACTCCTCCCCGTCCCAATACCAGGATTCTCCCGTTTGAGGCAGTCCGTAACCTAATGACTCCATTAACTCCAACTCAAATGTTCTCAGAGCAATTTCCCGATTGACCTCATCGGCGGCTAATTTTTCAAGCACACGGACATAAGAGGCAAAAAGTTCCTGCATCTCATCTTCACGGGCGAGAAGCCGAATCAAAAGCTCATTGACATAAAAGGCCGAAAAAAGCGCATCGCCTTCAATCGGAAAGTAGCCTCCAAGCCACTGCACTCTAAGCAAATTTTTAACTTCGTTTTGTCCGGAAAAACCGATTTTTAAGGGAGAAAATGGGGTGAGAAGGCCTCTGAAGTGACTGCCCGGCCGCTTTGCCCCGCGGGCAACCGCAATAACTTTGCCGTGCTTGAGAGTAAAAAACTCTACGAGAAGGCTCGTTTCTTTCCAATTCCAGCTCTGAAGCACAAAGGCCGCGTCATCTTCACTGACGCGGCGCTCTTTGTTTTTGATATCGGCCACAGGCATTATTCGTAACCTAAAGTTTTGAGAGCCCGTGCATCGTCATTCCAACCTTTGCGAACGCGCACCCAAACTTCAAGATAAACATTTTTGCCTAGCATCTCACCGATATCAGCACGAGCCAGACGAGAAATTTCACGAAGCTTTTCGCCCTGCGCACCGATCACAATCCCCTTATGAGCTTCGCGCTCAACAATCAAAGTCGCAATAATCTCTGCGCGTTTGTCGTCTTCACTCCACTTATCAATCGTAACAGCGATCCCATAAGGCAACTCATCGCCCAAAAGGCGGAAAGCCTTTTCGCGAATGATTTCAGCAGCTAGGAACCTGGGCGATTTATCGGTATAGATATCGGGATCGAAAAAGGGCGGATTCTCAGGCAAGAGCTTTTCGATTTCCTGCATGAGTTCTTCGACCTGTTTACCTTTTTCAGCGCACACCGGAACAATCGCTGCAAACGGGAACTTCTGCATAGATTGGGCCATCAAAGGCAGTAGCGCATCGCGCTCTTTCATCAGATCGACCTTGTTGATCGCCAGGATGACGTTTTTTGCGTTCTTATTAATGAGCTCGAGCACTTTTTCATCAGCCGCTTTCCAGCCGCCGCTTTCAATAACAAGCACCACCGCGTCGGTTTCTCCGAGCGTGCTTCTCACCGAGCGGTTCATACCGCGAATCAAAGCGTTTCCGTATTTGGTTTGAAAACCCGGCGTATCGACAAAAACAAACTGAGCTCTGTCGTTCGTAACCACTCCCAACACACGATTTCTTGTCGTTTGAGGTTTTTTGGAAGTGATGCTGACCTTTTCACCGATAATGGTATTAATCAAGGTGCTCTTACCAACGTTCGGACGGCCGACCACCGCAATATAGCCGCAGCGGAAATGTTCAGGATATTGAGGCATCTCAGTGATTCCCCTTTTTCTTACTGTGGAAGTGCTGCTCTGCAAGCTCATAGGCCACTTTAGCAGCAGCCTGCTCAGCAGAACGACGGCTCTTACCCGTACCGACTACACGGATATTGAGTTTTTTCACTTCACACTGACAATCAAATGTTTGATCATGAGCGGCGCCGCGAACATCAACAACCGCATATTCAGGCAATCCCAAATGGTGAGCCTGCAAAAACTCCTGAAGAAGAGTCTTTGCGTCTTTGCCCATGCGCTCCGGCGTGAGCTTACTTAAGACGGGCTCATAAAGCTTAAGGATTACGCCCTTTGCGGTATCAAAACCGCTTTCAGTCATAATGGCTCCGAAAATCGCCTCCATGGCGTCCGACTGAATTGAGGGACGGTGAGCACCGCCCGTCTTCATTTCACCTTCGCCCAAACGAAGATAGTCCGATAAAACAAGACGGTTGGCGATTTCAGCAAGGGCATCCTGGCAAACGAGATTGGCGCGTACGCGAGAAAGCGATCCTTCGTTAAAATGCGAGTCTCTTAAAAAGAGTGCCTGACCGATCACGCAATTTAAAACCGAGTCGCCTAAAAACTCCAGACGTTCATTGTTTTCTGCCCCAAAGGAGCGATGCGTGACCGCACGCTGCAAAAGCTTTCTGTTGGTGAACCGGTAACCGATTTTTTCTTCAAGACCTTCCAAAGGCAACATTTTCAAGCTCCTATTGAATCGAACCGATTCGTCCCATATCACTCAAATTAAGCCAAATAAAGAAAGCTCGGCCGACAATGTCCTCTCTGGGTACAAAGCCCCAGAAACGGCTGTCAGCAGAATTGTCGCGATTGTCGCCCATCATGAAATAGTGTCCCTTGGGCACTCGGCAGACAACGTCGCCCATGTTGTAGAGACATTGATTTAAACCGTTGTGTCCCTGAACGGGGCGAGCCATGGAAGGAATCTTGTCATTTTCTACAATTTTATGAACAACCCCGTCGAGGTTTTCATTAAATTGTTTCAAGTCGGTATAGGTTTCTTTATCAAAGAAACTGCCGTCAGGGGTCGTTTCCTGAAGCTTGCCGTTGACGTAAAGCTTTTTATCGACATAACGGATTTCGTCACCCGGAAGACCGATGACGCGCTTAATGAAGTCAACATTTTTATCAAGCGGATACTTAAAGACAACAATGTCGCCTCGCTTGAGCTCCGAGCCTTGCGTGAGCTCAATATTGAAAACCGGAAAGCGCATACCGTACTCGTATTTGTTTACGAGAATAAAGTCCCCGGAATGCAAAGTGGGCAGCATGGATCCGGACGGAATACGAAAAGGTTCTGCAATAAAAGAGCGCAAAAGGAAAACAAAGAGAATCACCGGAAAAAAGCCGCCGGTGTATTCAACCCACTTGGGCTGAGCGCTCAGTTTCTGATAAAGGCTGTTAGCCTCTCCGATCACGCTCATTTCGCCATTGTCAATGGCCTGGCGGTTTAATTCAGAGAAACGATCCGCCTCCTCTTTGGCATGAGCCAGACGCTTGGGACGCCAAAGAAAACGGTCCAGACACCAAATGATGCCCGTGAAAACCGTCAGTAACAGCAAAACTAAAGAAAAATTCATTTGGCCACCCTTACTTATCATCAACCTGCAAGATGGCCAGGAAAGCTTCCTGAGGAATTTCCACCGTACCGACTTGCTTCATACGTTTTTTACCGGCTTTTTGCTTTTCAAGCAGTTTTCTCTTACGCGTAATATCACCGCCGTAGCACTTGGCAAGCACATTCTTTCTCAGTGCCTTCACATTTTCACGTGCAATAATATTGGCGCCGATTGCTGCCTGAATCGCCACGTCGTACATCTGACGCGGAATGAGCGAACGAAGTCTTGTGACAATTTCGCGACCGCGTGAAACGGAATTCGAACGGTGAATGATCGAAGAAAGTGCGTCAACACGGTCACCGTTAATGAGCATATCGACTTTCACCACATCGGCCGCGCGGTATTCCTTAAATTCGTAATCCATGGAAGCGTAGCCGCGGGTTAAGGATTTCAGACGATCAAAGAAATCCAAAACGATTTCAGCCAACGGCAGATCGTACGTTAAGTGCACCTGACGGCCGTGGTACGCGAGATTCGTTTGAACTCCCCGCTTTTCGTTACAAAGCTTCATCACTGCGCCGACATAGTCACTCGGCACAAAAATCGTCACTGTATCAATAGGCTCACGAATTTCAGCAATTTTGTCAGGTGTTGGTAATTTCGAGGGGTTTTCGACCTGAATAACCTCGCCGTCCGTCTTTAATACTTCATAGACAACCGAAGGCGCCGTGGTGATGAGATCCATATTGAATTCACGCTCAAGGCGCTCCTGCACAATATCCATGTGCAAAAGACCCAGAAAACCCGCACGGAACCCGAAACCTAAAGCTTGAGATACTTCCGGCTCAAACTGCAAAGCCGCATCGTTTAGCTGAAGTTTTGTTAATGCATCACGCAGTGCTTCATACTGATTGGACTCCACAGGATAAAGACCCGCAAAGACCTGAGGCTTAACCTGTTTGAATCCGGGTAAGGGCTCTTTAGCCATTTTGTTGGCTAAGGTCACCGTATCACCGACCTTTGCGTCACGCAGTTCCTTGACACCTGCAATCACAAAACCCACTTCACCGGCAGATAGTTTTTCGCACTGAGTGGATTTCGGAGTGAACTTACCGACCTGTTCGACTAAGTGCGTAGCGCCCGTTGCCATCAGATAAATCTTATCTTTGGGCTTAATCGTGCCGTTAACGACGCGCACAAGCATGACAACACCCACGTAGTTGTCAAACCAACTGTCGATAATCAAAGCCTGAAGGGGATCGGTGTCACTGCCTTTGGGAGCCGGCACGTCCCTTACGATACGCTCAAGAATGTCATCGACCCCCATACCGGTTTTAGCCGAACAGGGAATAGCATCCGTTGCATCAATGCCGATCACATCTTCTATTTCTTCTTTAGCGGCATCTGGATTGGCAGAATTCAAATCCATCTTATTGAGAACCGGAATAACTTCGACTCCCAAATCAATGGCGGTGTAGCAGTTGGCAACGGTTTGTGCTTCCACGCCCTGCGTGGCATCAACCACCAAAAGAGCACCTTCGCAGGCGCTCAATGAGCGGGATACTTCGTAAGAGAAGTCCACATGCCCCGGGGTATCAATTAAGTTGAGCTCATAAACCTGACCATCCTGAGCTTTGTACTTTAAAGCTGCCGTCTGCGCTTTAATGGTAATACCGCGCTCTTTTTCCAAATCCATGGAATCGAGTACCTGAGACTCCATTTCACGATCAGAAAGCCCTCCACAGCGCTGAATTAAGCGATCAGCGAGGGTGGATTTGCCATGGTCAATGTGAGCAATAATGGAGAAATTTCGAATATTGTTCATTAGTCAAAATCGTTAACGTTAAAACGCTTTCGGACCAATGGGAAAACCGGCTAGAAAAACTGCCTTTCCCTTTATTCCGAACCGACGGCCATTGTAACACGGCTATTTACAGAAAAGGCTGGAAATTCAAAGAACTCCAGACATTTGTAACGTAGGAAAATATTCTTACAACGAACTTACACTTTAAGTTCTATATCAAATGAAATGACTTAAAAAAAGCGCCTCATAAAAATTGAAGCGCTTTGAGAGAATTGTCAGGTCTGCCTTAAAGAATCTTCAGACAAACCTGACAGTACGGAGGAATTTATTTTTTAGAACACATAACGCAAACCGGCGTTCATCATGTAGCGAGTCGAAACTTCGCCACCCGTCGTGCGGTCCACATTACCCCAGACAGATAAATTATCCGTGATATTAAATTGTGTACCCACGCCATAGGTGAACCACGTACCACCTAAGTCAACGTACATGCTTTCTGCCAAGCTTCCCTTGGAGGCCTTGCCATCCACTTCTCCCAAGAAGTCATGGTTCACAGATGCACGAGCGTAGAGCTTACCTGCATCCTTAGCAAAGTCAAAGCCCGTACGAACTCCCAAGCTTGCAATCAAGGCATCAAAGTCGTCTTGTTCGACCTTCACACCGTTGCTTGCTTTGTAGTCGTCACCCGTCACATAGGCGTATTGCAAACCGAACATCGGTTCAACAAAAGCTTGTTCGGCAAATGTGAAGCGATAGCCGACATTGCCGCCCAAGCTAAAGGCATTGTTGTCATAAGAACCGTCCATGTTGCCGGCTGTAGCATCGGTAGACAAGCGACCGTAGCGAGCTAAGCCGTTTACAAAGAGGCCGGAATCAAACATGCGGCTTGCGTACAGAGACAACGTATAAGCATCGGTATCAGCCTGACCGTTACTCATATCAGCGTCGCCATTCATGTAAGAGAAGGCAGCACCGGCAACCCAGTCACCGATCGTAGCATCAGCACCGACTTGAACCGTGGTGGTTGTCAAATCAACGCTTGCGTCGTCATAAGCGCTTTCGCCGCCATAGACTTGAGCCCAGGCACCGTAAGCGTGGCTGTTGTCACGCAAAAATTCCATACGTTGATTGGTGTAAGCCACTTCGTCACGCCAGGCAACCAATGCAGCAGCGTTAACACCCTTCATGGACAAGAGCTTCGTGTTCTCTTGGATTTGAACGTCAGAAGCTTTGTTATCAGCAGTAACGTTCATTCTCATTTCGCCTTTGATATCGCCTTCTTGAACGATATTGGTCTTAGCGGCTTGAGCATCAACCTTGGCATTCAAAGATTCCATAACGCTTTGTGCATCATCGACATCGTCGGCTGTGATACCGCGAGCTCTGACAGCCAGGCGAGTATTCTTGGCTGTTGTTTGAACACTGACAGCACCGGATTCAACAGTCTTACCATCGGTCTTGGCAGTCAAATTAATCGTACCGCCGGTACCGGTCAAATTCTCGATTTCAACTGTTTGTTCAGCACCGTGTTCTACATTGATAACACCATCATTTAACTCTAAATTATTTAGAGCTTGAGACATGCCTTTTAACGGCGTTCCTTTATATTCATCTGTCCATTCATTGATTACAACAGGATTCCATTGAGCACCATCTGACAAGGTCAATTTCATCCCAGTAACTTCATTTTCAGGATCATTATCTTCTCTCGAGCTTGGATACAGTTTAGACACGCTCCCAGTCCAAGATGAGCCAGCTCCACTTAAGTTTAAATTTACTTCTGAGTCAAGATATTTACCACTGTCAACTTGGGGCGTTTCGAAAATAATATCGCCTTTAATATTGACAATACCCTTACCGTCCTGATTAATATTGACAAGAGAATGTCCACGAGTATCGATTGCAGTTTCTGCATCGATAGTCAAATTCCCATTAATTATGACTTGACTATTCGAAAAGGCAATGATACCTGTGCTCGCCTTGATAGTTGTATTTTCTGCATCGACAACAACTTTTGTTGATTCAGTCGGACGTGGATCTGTTTCGCTATTATTCTGAGCCCAAATACCAGCTCCATTTGGAGCGATAAATTCAACATTCTTTGCCGTTACTGTGACACTTGGGGCAACACCATCTAGAGGAGTTTCATTTTTATTATCATTTCTGATAAATAAAGCGGCATAGCCTGATTCTGTTGAACTGTTGTGGAACTGAACTGTTTCGGTTTGAGTTTTACTCTCACCAATCTTTAAATCACCAGCTCTCTTCCAAGAGATTGTATCTATAGCACTACCGGTAGAATCAATTTTGATTTCTTTGCCTAAAATTACCAAATCATTATCAGCATCGTTAGATAAGGCTGATTGATTTCCTTCACCAACTATCACAACGCTTGAATTGGTAGAACTTGCGAGTGAAGCGGCCTCAGAACCTGATCCAATAACTTTATCATCAATAGTGACAGCTCCATACTGAATTTCAGCAGCAAAACTAACTGAACTAATTGCTGAAATAGATAATGCGATTGCTGTCTTAATAAAACGTGATTGCATATCTTACCTCCGTAAAAAAACATAGATACGCTAACCGCAGGATACCCCCCCCCCGAAAAAACGTCTTGATTCTCATCAAACTGAGACAAAAGTGAGATAAAAATGCCCACAAACTGTGGGCAAAATAAAACACAAAATAACGATAAATTAGAGCTGTTCTACAACAATACCGGCACTCTTTAAAAATTTAATACCGGCATCGTCACGATACATCTCATGATAATAAACATGAGAAATACCGCACTTTTGAATCAAAAGAGAACAGTGAATACAGGGACTGTGCGTAATAAAAATAGCGGCATCTTTACTGCAGTAACCGTTATAGGCGAGCTTTGCGATAGCATTGAGTTCAGCATGCTGCACTTCAGGGCGTGTCACCAATTTGCCATCGACTTCCATTTCACAGCAATTGTCATACCCCGTGGGCATCCCGTTCCAGCCAATAGAGATAATGGAGTTGTTTTTCACAATCACGCAGCCGACTTTAAGGCGCTTAGCATAGCTGCGCTGAGCAGCAAGCATTGCCACCTGCATATACATCTGATTGTCTTTTTGAATATCCATTTCACAACTCCTAAGTAATATGGCTCGAAGTACTTTAAAGGAACTTCGAGCCAAGTATCAACCTTCAAGCTGGGTTATTCGTTCCAGTGCTTGAAAATCAAAGTACCGTTTGTGCCGCCGAAACCGAAGGAATTCTTCATGGCATAACGGATCTTCATCGGACGAGCCTTATTGGCACAGTAGTCCAAATCGCACTCTTCATCCTGCTCAACGATGTTGATGGTCGGAGGCGAAACCTGGTTCTTAACAGCCAAAATCGTAAAGACAGATTCAATGCCGCCAGCACCACCCAACAAATGACCGGTCATCGACTTCGTGGAATTCACAACGAGCTTTTTAGCTGCGTCGCCGAAAGCTTCTTTAATTGCCTTCGTTTCGTTGGCATCACCCACGTGCGTCGAGGTTCCGTGAGCATTGAGATAATCAATGTCTTCGGGCTTAATACCGGCACGAGCCATAGCCATTTCCATGCAGCGCTTCGGACCGTCGGTGTTCGGCGTCGTAATGTGACCTGCGTCGCTTGATAAACCGTAACCCACGATTTCAGCATAGATATGAGCGCGTCGTGCCAAGGCGTGTTCCAATTCTTCAATCACGACAACACCGGCACCTTCACCCATCACAAAGCCGTCACGATCCTTATCAAAGGGGCGCGAGGCATGAGCCGGATCGTCATTGCGACGGCTCAAAGCATGCATATTGTCAAAGCCAGCAACGCCGACAGGACAAATGCTGGCATCGGCGCCGCCCGCCACCATCACATCAGCGTCACCGCGGCGGATGATCCAGCTGGCTTCACCGATTCCGTGAAGGCCGGTCGTGCAGGCCGTTACGTGAGCAATATTGGGGCCCTTTAAGCCAAACATGATGGAGAGCTGGCCGGAAATCATGTTAATGATCGTTCCGGGAATCATAAAGGGAGAGACACGGCGGGCACCGCGTTCATGCAAAGCAAGATAGTTATCGCAAATCATGCCCAAGCCGCCGATACCGGAGCCGATCGAGCAGCCGATACGGGTGAGATCTTCTTTTTCAAGATCCAAGCCTGAATCACGAATAGCTTGCGTGCCGGCAGCTACCCCATAGTGAACATAACGGTCATAGCGACGAGCTTCTTTAGCGGGCAAGTATTCTTCAACATTGAAGTCTTTCACTTCGCCGGCGATTTGGCAGCCCATGCCACTGGCATCAAAACGAGTAATCGGACCAATACCATTTTTACCCGCTAAAGCATTTTCCCAACTTGTCTTCACATCGTTGCCGATCGGACATACCATGCCAAGACCGGTTACTACTACACGACGCATGGACATTCTCCCTTAGTGATTTAATTCATTAACAAAACCCCGCCGAAACTCAACCAATTGCTTGGCGTTTAAGGCGGGGCGTCCATCTTAGAGATGGTACTGATTATTTAGCGTGGGCTTGGATGTAGTCGATCGCTTGTTGAACCGTACGCAACTTTTCTTGTTGATCGTCCGGAATTTCAATCTTGAAAGCGTCTTCCAAAGCCATAACCAATTCGACCGTATCCAAAGAGTCGGCGCCGAGGTCTTCGATGAAAGCAGATTCATTCTTGATGTCTGCTTCATTAATGCTCAATTGTTCGGCGATAACCTTCTTGACACGTTGTTCGATGTCGTTCATTTGATAAGTCTCCTTGATGACAATTCAAAACGACGCAGCCATTTGGTGCGCCGAAAAAATTAACTTCTTAGTATTTTATCAGAGCGAAAAGAAAAGATGAGGGTAAAACCCTCATCCGTTCGGACTATACCATATACATGCCACCGTTTACGTGCAGAGTTACACCAGTGATGTAAGAGGCCGCAGGCGAAGCCAAAAAGAGCACTGCATTGGCAATATCATCCGTATGACCCAAACGAGCCAAGGGAATCTGAGCCAAAAGTGCCTGACGATGATCTTCCGGCAAGGCGTTTGTCATATCAGTTTCAATAAAACCCGGAGCCACGGCATTGACCGTTATATTACGGGAAGCCAATTCACGGGCCAATGCACGTGTTAGACCAGCAACACCGGCCTTGGCGGCTGCGTAGTTTGCCTGTCCAGCGTTACCCATTGAGCCGACAACACTGACAATATTAATGATACGGCCGCTACGAGCTTTCATCATTCCTCGCATCACCAGACGGCTTAAACGAAATGCCGGAGTGAGGTTCGTATCAATGACTTCCTGCCACTGCTCGTCCTTCATACGCATGGCTAACCCGTCACGCGTAATACCAGCATTATTGACAAGGACAGTCACCGCACCGTATTTTGCACTAACATCACCCAAGACCTTTTCGCTTTGCTCAGCATCAGTCACATTGAGTACAACACCCTCACCCTTTCCGTTAGCCTCTGCAATTTTTTGCGTAATCGCTGCGGCGCCAGACTCACTTGTTGCCGTACCAATCACCGTCGCTCCGGCAGCCAAGCAAACATCAAGAATGCCAGCACCAATACCACGAGAAGCTCCGGTAATAAAAACTACCTGATCTTTTAATGCGTCTGCAGTAAACACAGTTGTCATTTTCTAAATCCTATAGGCTTAAAGTTATTGAGCTTGATTAATTTCTTCAAGGACCGCAACAAGGGAATCTTGAGAATTGATATTTTTAACAACGATAGAAGAATCTATACGCTTAATGAGACCGGCCAACACTCGTCCCGGTCCACATTCAACAATATGAGTAACTCCCATTTCTTTGAAAGCCTGAATGGTCTTTACCCATTGAACAGCGCCGGCCGCTTGAGCTGCTAACGCTGCAACAATCGCATCCTTATCATGATGAACCTTAACATCAACGTTTGCAATCACGTCAATTTGAGGTGCCTTCATTGAAATTTCATTGAGCTTAGTTTCCAAAGCTACGCTTGCAGGCTTCATCAATGATGAGTGGAAAGGAGCGGAAACAGGCAGTACCAAGGCACGCTTGGCACCTTCGGCCTTAGCTAATTCGCACGCTTTTTCTACCGCTGCCTTCTCGCCTGCAATCACCACTTGACCCGGCGAGTTAAAGTTCACCGGTTCAACCACTCCTTCAGCTGCAGCATTGCTGCAGACCTTAGACACAACCTCATCAGATAAACCGATAATGGCTGCCATGCCGCCCTTTCCAACAGGAACTGCTTCCTGCATCACTTTTGCACGGAAGCGCACTAACTTCACCGCATCAGCTAATTCAAATACGCCGGCAGCCGTAAGTGCTGAATATTCTCCAAGGCTATGACCGGCCATTACTTCAGGTTTTTTACCGCCCAAAGCAAGCCAGGCCTGATACAAAGCAACACTAGCTGTAAGCATGGCTGGTTGCGTATTCACAGTCATATTTAGACTTTCTGCCGGACCCGTGTGAATCATCTGGGCCAAATCCTCACCCAGAGCTTCATTAGCTGTTTTTAGAGCTTTCTGAACAACTTCATTTTCAGTAAAGCTATCCAACATACCGACGGTTTGGCTGCCCTGACCCGGGAATACAAAAGCTAACTTCATTTAATTATTCTCCTTAGTCCATTTGACTAAAATGCTGCCCCAAGCCATGCCTGCACCGACAGCCTGCATTAATACAACATCACCCTGATGAATTTCATTGTGACGAGCGGCATTATCAAGCGCCAGAGGCACTGATGCTGCAGAAGTGTTTCCGTGACGATTAACCGTCACAACCATTTTATTTTCAGGAATTCCGATCTTTTGAGCAACCTTCTGCATAATGCGAAGATTGGCCTGATGGGGAACATAGCAATCAATATTTTCAACGGTAAGTCCCGCATCTTCCAACACAGCCTTTGCGCTTTCACTCATGGAGCTTACAGCCATTCGGAAAACATGCTGCCCGTCCATTCTCACGAAAGGATCGCCGTGAATTTCTCCGCCGTTAACAAACGCGTTGCAGCCCAATACTTTTTCATCAAGCGTTCCGTCTGCACTCAGTCTGGCGGCTAAAAGCCCGGGCTCATCTGATGCTTCCAAAACCACAGCGCCCGCACCGTCACCAAAGAGCACACAGGTTGAGCGATCGTCCCAATCGACGATTCGGCTCATAATATCCACGCCCACCACAATGGCTTTTTTATAAAGTCCAGTCTTAATTAGAGCATCGGCATTGGTAAGCGCATAGATAAAGCCTGCACAAACGGCCTGAAGATCGAAAGCTGCGCCTTTCGCACAACCCAGAAGCTTTTGCAGCTGACAGGCAGTGCTCGGGAAAATCATGTCTGGCGTTGTAGTAGCCACAATGATGAGGTCAATTTCAGAAGGATCGACGCCCGCATCCCACAAGGCTGATTTAGCAGCGCGTTCAGCCAATTGCGTGGTAGTTAAACCGCGTTCGGCTAAATAGCGTTTCTCAATCCCCGTTCGGGTGCGAATCCATTCATCGCTTGTCTCAATATTGCGAAGTGCAAGCTCATCGGCTAAAGCCTGATTCGTCGTTGAACGTTCAGGTAATGCTGAACCCGTCCCGATAATCCTTGAATAAATCTGAGGCATAAACAAAAGCCTTTCTCAAAAAAACTTCCCTAATTGTAAAGCGATACCAATTTGTTTTTTGACGCAATTTTTCAGAGTTTGTAACAAAAATTTGAATTAAAGCTGAAACAAATCATGGTAATCTGAAACGACTTAAAAATGAACGTTGAGGATTTAAACATATGGTCTTTCGCACACTGCTTATTGCTTCCTTTGCTTTTGCTCTTAGCTCCCCCTCTTGGGCCGTTGATGATCTGGACATCACTGACAGTACTTGCTCAGTGAGCTACATTAACGAAGTCGCTCAGAAGGAAGGATTGGAGAAGGCTCAGAATATTGCAAGCCAATGCATCTCTGCGGGCTATAAAGACCTTGAAGCTCAATTAAAAGAAACCGGCAATACCTTGATGGATCACTACGAAGTAGCGAAAGATTTTTTAAGCGAAAAAACGAACGAATATAGTGAAAAGGCTACAAACATCAAAAACGAATTGATGCGCTAAAAAATTTTAAGGTTCCTGAAATCTTGAAATCTCAGGGACCTTTTTATATTAACTGATAAGAATCAGTTAGAAAACATAACGCAAACCGGCGTTCATCATGTAGCGAGTCGAGACTTCTCCACCTGTAGTGCGGTCCACATTACCCCACACAGACAAATTGTCCGTGATGTTAAATTGCGTACCGACACCATACGTGAACCACGTACCGCCTAAGTCAACGTACATGTCGCTCACCGCTTTATCGTTGCTGGCAGTTCCATCTACTTCACCCAAGAAGTCATGGTTCACAGAAGCACGTGCGTAGAGCTTGCCGGCATCCTTAGCAAAGTCAAAGCCTGTGCGAACTCCCAAGCTTGCAATCAAAGCATCAAAGTCGTCTTGTTCAACCTTAACACCATTGCTTGCTTTATAGTCATCACCCGTTACATAGGCATATTGCAAACCGAACATCGGTTCAACAAAGGCTTGTTCAGCAAAAGTGAAGCGATAACCGACGTTACCGCCCAAACTAAAGGCGTTGTTGTCATAAGAGCCATCCATATTGCCTGCGGTAGCATCGGTAGACAGGCGACCGTAGCGGGCCAAGCCGTTGACAAAGAGGCCGGAGTCAAACATACGGCTTGCGTACAGAGACAGCGTATAAGCATCGGTATCTGCCTGACCGTTATTCATGTCAGCGTCGCCATTCATGTAGGAGAAGGCAGCACCGGCAACCCAATCTCCGATCGTTGCATCAGCACCGACTTGAACCGTGGTTGTCGTTAAGTCAACGCTAGCATCGTCATAGGCACTTTCGCCGCCATAGACTTGAGCCCAAGCACCGTAAGCATGGCTATTATCACGCAAAAATTCCATCCGTTGGTTGGTGTAGGCCACTTCGTCACGCCAAGCAACGAGTGCAGCAGCGTTAACACCCTTCATGGACAAGAGCTTCGTGTTCTCTTGGATTTGAACGTCAGAAGCTTTGTTATCAGCAGTAACGTTCATTCTCATTTCGCCCTTGATATCGCCTTCTTGAACGATATTGGTCTTAGCAGCTTGAGCATCAACCTTTGCGTTCAAGGATTCCATAACGCTTTGTGCGTCATCTACATCATCAGCGGTTATTCCACGAGCTCTAACGGACAATCGAGTATTCTTAGCTGTTGTTTCAACACTGACGGTACCCGATTCCACTGTCTTACCATCGGTCTTAGCGGTCAAATTAATCGTACCGCCGGTACCGGTCAAATTCTCGATTTCAACAACCTGATCAGCACCGTGTCGAACATTGATCACACCGTCATTGAGTTTGAGGACATTAAGACTCTGCGAACCTCCTTTAAGAGTCGTTCCGCCCATCTCACTTTCCCAATTATCAACGATGGTAGGATTCCACTGAGCACCATCGGATAGTGTTAACGAAAGACCAGTTACCTTCGTTGTGTCACTGCCTTCTGCTGTTTCAGGGTATTCTCTGGAAACATTGCCGGTCCAGGAGGAATCAGGGCCGGATAAGTCAATGTTCACGTACGCATCAATGATATTGCCACTGTTATTGCTGCCACCAGGAGTTTCGAAATTAATATTGCCATTCAGAACGACCGTTCCTTGACCATCTTGATTGATATTGACAGTGGAATATCCACGCACATCAATAGCAATTGGAGCGTTAACGGTCAAATTGCCGGCAATGTCCACAAGCCCATTGGAGAAAGCCAAAATACCGTGAGTGTCTGCATTAATCGTTGTTTGATTAGCTTTAATAATCGTGGTAGCCCGATCGGTATCCTCAGGATTTTTTTCCTCTGTATTATTGCCTACATGTATCCCCATGCCAGAATTAATGCTTAAGGTGTCGGCTTCAATGAGCATTTGACTTTCATTGTTGGTCAAACCGTACCCTTTGGCATTAATGACGACATTTTTGCCTTTAATTTTTGTATCGGAGTCAAGTGCCAGTTTCTGGCTGGTTGCGTTATTACCCACGCCATGTCCAGAGGATGTGATACTGATGTCTGCCGCCTCTAGATCTAAAACACTGCCAAAATTCAAGATACCATAGGAGCGATCACTACCTGATGCTGTGATGTAAATCGAGTTGGTCTTTTCGTCTCCCATTCTAATAGTTGAAGACTTTTTTGATCCTCCAAGATCAGCCTTTATTGCATTGACTGCTTGAGAACCATCCGATAAAGCTTTGACGACAATGTCAGTTCCGGTTACATTTAATGTGCTGCCAGATTCAACTCTTAACGCATTAATATTTGTAGATGTTCCTGTTGTAGAGCCTGAACTGAGCACAACTGTGTTCTGACCTAAAATATTGACAGTAGACTCTGTGCCGACAAAAATCGAGTTTATTTTCGCAGTGGCAGTTATATCATCCGAGGTCACTGTCAAAGTTTTTTTGTTGCCCCAATAAATCGCTTGGGCCAAATTGGGATTTTCTAAAGATCCTTCTTGAAAAGTAGCATCTTTGTTTCCAACATCGAAACTACTAATGCTTTTTGCATACGTAGTAGAAGATAGAGTAAGCAGCGCGGCTAAGATAGCCATTTGAATAGTAGAACATTTCAACATGTTATGGTCCTTAAAAAGGAATTCAATTGTCGGCTACTTTACCCCCCCCCTAAAATTAATATTGATCGAAATCAAATAATGAATTAAATTCATAAAATTGAAAAATTAAGCAAAAAAAGTCCCCAAAACACAGTAGTTTTGAGGACTTTTTGTTAGCTGGAAGTAAAAATTAGAACATATACTTCACACCGACTTTACCGCCGATAGAAGAAGCTCCATCTTCACCGCCGCCAACAGTCATTTGAGCGTTAAGAAGCAAGTTGCCGTTACGAGCTCTCAGACCAAAATCAGCTTGAACCGGGCTTGTGTCGATCACATCCTGTTCATGGTTAAAGACTTCAATTTCTTTATCTCCGAATGTCGGGATGTAAGCTACGCGCATTGTCGGTGCAAAGCTCCAACCGTTTGCATTTTGTTCAAAGGCATTGATACGCAAAGCGATCGGCACCTGAACAAGCGTTTGATCCTGATCGTCGACCTTGACCGTACCGACATCCATTGCATCAGTCTTGAGCTTAGAAACACGGACACCAATGCTCGGAACGAACTGGAAGGCACCGGCCGTCAACTGATACTGAGCACGAACACCTGCAGAATAAATCTTGGCATCAACGCTTTGATTCATTGCTGCCTGTGATGACGAAATATCATTATCAGACTGCACATAGGCCAACTCACCCACTAACTTGGCAGGACCGAACGATTTAGCAGCATAGAAGGCCACGCCATAATTCTTAATGTCATTCTTGATGGAAGAAACAGAACTATTAAGAGAACCTGCACCGTATTGGATGGCACCGCCGGCAGTGATGGTATCAGTGAGTGCAAAGTCAGCACCGAAGGCTCCGTAGCCCATATCCGTTTCAAAGTTTCCACCGTGATCGAGATGGTCAGCATCATAGCTTTCACCGCTGACATCAACCCAGAGGTTTGCGCCTTGAGCAAAGTCCTGATCGATTGAAGTGCGATCAGCAATGGACTGAGCCAACATCATGTCAGCACGGCGAGTCATTGCCTGGATACCGGTCGATGCTAAAGCAGAAAGACCGTTATCAACATCGTAGGAACCAACAACCTTATTTCCATCAATCTTAGCTTCAATGAATGGGTTATCGGTCACGACACTCGTACCGTTATCCGTAACCTCACCGGAAGCAAGAGTTAAAGTAGAAATAGAGGCATTGCTGATACCTAAGTAGCTACCGTCATTCAAAACAATATTGCCTTTAACGGCAGGACCGGAGAGTTTGGATTGATCAACAATCAACATGCCCTGTTTGTTAACCGTCAAAGCATTGGCAACAGAGGCAGGAGCAGCCGTCAGACTACCATCAACCAAAACACCGCCCGTAGTACCTAAATCAACTGTCGTTGCGGTATAGAAAGCAGAGGTAATACCATCAGGGCCCCAAGACAAATCATTGACTGAGGCAATCTTTTCAAACGCAGACGTCGCATCAGCTTTAGTACCACCAAAGCCAACTACAGCGTTGCGTCCGCTGACTAAACCGGCAGTCAAGGTTTCGTTACCTGTGTAGCCGAAATAGGAAGCGTCGGCAATATTGTTAGTACCTTC